>Ga0129309_1000025_pt1 | contig 158623 bp, 159 predicted proteins | sample L1105metagenome_FD_94439 | JGI IMG/M metagenome (GOLD analysis project Ga0129309, IMG submission 94439) | Ring-tailed lemur group fecal microbial communities from Wisconsin, USA - L1105 metagenome | ecosystem: Host-associated > Mammals > Digestive system > Large intestine > Fecal | place: USA...
AATCCCGGTAGGGTCACCATATTAACTACCAAGTGTAGTTATGATTAGGGCGCATAGCTCAGCTGGGAGAGCACCTGCCTTACAAGCAGGGGGTCATAGGTTCGAGCCCTATTGCGCCCACCAATTTAAATTTTATAAACAATGTGGCCTGGTAGTTCAGCTGGTTAGAATGCTAGCCTGTCACGCTAGAGGTCGAGGGTTCGAGTCCCTTCCAGGTCGCCATTAATGCTTGCTGGTGTAGCTCAATTGGCAGAGCAACTGACTTGTAATCAGTAGGTTGGGGGTTCAAGTCCTCTCACCAGCTCCATTAATCCATTTAAAGGATTTTAAGCAAGGAGGAGTTCCCGAGTTGGCTAAAGGGGACGGACTGTAAATCCGTTGGCTACGCCTTCACTGGTTCGAATCCAGTCTCCTCCACCATATATCACTTGCGGGTGTAGCTCAGTGGTAGAGCCCCAGCCTTCCAAGCTGGTTGCGAGGGTCCGATTCCCTTCACCCGCTCCATGCACCTATAGCTCAGTTGGATAGAGCAACGGACTTCTAATCCGTGTGCCGGGGGTTCGAATCCTCCTAGGTGCACCAGAACATTGGGATGTAGCCAAGCCGGTAAGGCACTAGACTTTGACTCTAGCATTCCGCAGGTTCGAGTCCTGCCATCCCAGCCATATATGACCTATTAGCTCAGGCGGTAGAGCACCTGACTTTTAATCAGGGTGTCCGGCGTTCGAGTCGCCGATAGGTCACCAAAAAATGGAGAGGTACCGAAGAGGTCATAACGGGGCGGTCTTGAAAACCGTTTGGGTCTTGCGGCCCGCGTGGGTTCGAATCCCACCCTCTCCGCCATTTTTTAAATAACTAGGGCAAGGAGAAGTACTCAAGTGGCTGAAGAGGCTCCCCTGCTAAGGGAGTAGGTCCTTCACGGGGCGCGAGGGTTCAAATCCCTCCTTCTCCGCCAGTAGTAAGTTTGGGCCTTTAGCTCAGTTGGTTAGAGCGCCCGGCTCATAACCGGTAGGTCCGGGGTTCGAGTCCCTGAAGGCCCACCATACCAAACTTTCTAATCAAAAGGCTATAGGGGTGTAGTTCAGTGGTAGAACGTCGGTCTCCAAAACCGAATGCCGTGGGTTCAAGTCCTGCCACCCCTGCCAGCCTATTTACAAGCTAATAAGGGCGCATAGCTCAGCTGGGAGAGCACCTGCCTTACAAGCAGGGGGTCATAGGTTCGAGCCCTATTGCGCCCACCAATTTAAATTTTTCATCGTAATGGGCTTGTAGCTCAGGTGGTTAGAGCGCACGCCTGATAAGCGTGAGGTCGGTGGTTCGAGTCCACCCAGGCCCACCAAGAACAAATTATAAAACCTAAAAGCTTCGAATGAAGTAATTAGGGGCCTTTAGCTCAGTTGGTTAGAGCGCCCGGCTCATAACCGGTAGGTCCGGGGTTCGAGTCCCTGAAGGCCCACCAATCTTTTGCCCAGATAGCTCAGTAGGTAGAGCAGGGGACTGAAAATCCCCGTGTCGGTGGTTCGATTCCGCCTCTGGGCACCATTTATTTTTTGTGCTAATAATATATTGGGATGTAGCCAAGTCGGTAAGGCACTAGACTTTGACTCTAGCATTTCGTAGGTTCGAGTCCTGCCATCCCAGCCATTAAAAAAGAGTAGAGATTTTCTCTACTCTTTTTTAAAATTTCTTATTTAAAAAATACATTTGTAGAAGTATAGACAACTTGATATACAATGTTTTTTATATTTTCCATTACAAAATTCTTCTCTATTTGAACTAATACTATATTATCCAATAGCTTATAGTCTGTAGAATCTTTAATTGGTAGGCTCATATCAAAGTCAATTAAATTGATGTAAACACATTTTTTCATAGTAGACAATATGCCATTATTTACTTGAAATTGTACGTTCAAAACACCTTTTTTTGTATTCCACTTAATGTTGTAATCATTTTTATATATGATAATAGGTTCAACTTCAATAGGAGTTGTTATACAGCTAATATTCATCATATCATTTACTATTTCTAAATTTTCAATTTTAAGACTTATTTTATATGAAGGATTACTTGAAAGTATTATAGTTTTTTTATCTTCAATTATATCTAATATTTTAAGCACAAAAGGTAGATAATATAGATCATCATAATTATGTTGTAATATTAATTCTTTGCTCTTAGCATTTCTATTATTTAAGTAGTCATAAAAAAGAGTAATACATTCTTTTCCGGACAGAGTATCTTTTCTATTTATTCCTAAATATTTTTCAATAGATTTAAGTTTAAAGTTCTTTAAATCAAATAAACATTTGTTTTTTTTAATAATTTTGTATATATCAAAACTTTTTTCTATAGGTATCTTATAATCAATATGATGATTTTTATATTTACTATCTAGGAAAGGGATATCAAAAGAATCACCATTAAAAGTTATTATACATTCACAATCATTAAAATCCTTAATTAAACAATTTAAAAGAGTTTCTTCTTCATCAGCTTCTTCTATTAAATATTGTTTTAATATATAATCCGTACTATTATATATTAGTAGTCCTACTAGATATACAAGATCTTTATTTCTGTTAAAGCCCGTAGTTTCAATGTCAAAGAAACATATATAGTCAGTATTGAAATATGATTTTATATCTAAGTCATCGTATTTAAGTTTATATGTAAGAGTTTCCATCTTAGATTCTCCTTTAATAAAAAACATGTTATAATGTATATTAGTCTTTTACTATTATATATTTGATTTCCTTATTAATCAAATTTATATGATGGAGTTTAGATATTGAGAGGAGTAGTTATATGATAGATATGCTTGAACTTAAGAAATTAAATGAAGAAGATATATGTATCTTAACTAATGATGAATTAAAAGATATTTTAATGAAGTTAAATGAAATTCAATTGAATAAACTAGGGCAAATGTCTATATATTATTCTATTTTTGGATGTTTAGATATTATGTATCACATTAATGAAGACAATATATTTGATAAAATAAAATCACAAGAAGAAAGACAATTGCTAGAAAAGTATTATAAGTCAATACATAAAATTCTTGAGAATATAGATGAAAGAATGAAAAGTGATGGCAGTGAATTAGATGAATTAAAAGCTTTACGAAGTAATCTAGAAACTTTAATGATAAATCTTGAACCTTATATAGTTGAAACTTCTTATCTAGATGAAAAATTTAATTATTATTTAATTAAAAGATTAATTAAGGAACAAAATGAAGAAATTGATATTGATGAAGAAGCAATAAATAATTTTGTGTATAAGGTTATGACATATTTAATGAAAGATGCCGATAAACATGACGTATTTGTTGAAAAAATATCTTTAATAATAGCGGCATTACCTTATAGGATAACAAAAGAAAAGTTTTTTGAAATTGTAATTAATACATTAAAAAGGGACTTGTCTAATTATACAAGTTTTCTTGTTGAATACGAAATAAAAAACTATAAAAGGATTTTTGATGGTTCTATGGAATCTTCATTTGGAACTTGTTATGATGATTATTTTAGAAAAGTATTAGAGCTAAAAAAACATAAGAATTTAAAGGCTTTGACGATAGAAGAATTAGGTTCATATTCTCAAAAAACATCGATACTTTTAAGTGAAATGGAAGATTTAGATTCCTTTATAAAGCATATGGGAATTGTAGTTAACAAGTTGATATCAGTATTTTTGATTAGCTCTTTTGATATTGATTTTTGTTTAGATAAAAATATTTTAGATTTATGGAATGATTATCTAAATAATCCTAAAGAGGGCTTTGAAAAGTTAAAAGATGTGTTAAATGCTAAGACAACTAAGCTTGAAAATGAAATGATAAAAACTAATGAAATATTTGAAAAATTTATTACTGAGTCAGTGAATAGAGAAGATTTGATAGATGAAAAATCAAATGAAAAAATGCTATTTACAAAAAAGGTTCTTACTTATTATAACGATTTTTATTTTGTTAATGATGAAATATTGTTTTATGACGAAGAGGAGGATTATATTTTAGATAGAGATTATTTAGAAGAAATTTTGAACAATTATGTTGAATTTTTAAATAGAAGTATTAGTATTATGTCTAATGATGAGAGAAAGCTTAGGATGCGTAGATTATTATCTAGTTTAAAATTTCCATTTGAGGATCCTGAAGATTTTACTGGATATATAGAATCTTCATTAGACTTAAGAATTACTAGTAAGGAAGAAGTAATCATGGCTATTAAAAATATAGATTATATGATGAATATAGACAGTATGGATAGTTAAATTTTAAGGTGGTTAATCCACCTTTTTGTCTATTTTATAACTAATAGAAAAGTTCTAGTTTTCCTTAATATAAAACTTTGTGAAATGAGTTTCAAAAAAGGCTTCCTTTACAATACTTTGATAGAAGCCTTTTTTATTATTCCTTATTATAGTTATATTATTCTTCCAATGTGTCAATACTATATTAGTGTGATGATTGGAGGTGTGGTATATGTACAAAATTGGAATTCCTAGAGGAATGCTATATTATGATTATTATCCTCTTTGGAATGAATTTTTTAAGGAATTGGGAGCAGAGGTTGTACTTTCACCAAAGACTAATAAAGATATATTAGATAGTGGAATTCTCTCAAGTGTAGATGAAGCGTGTTTACCAGTAAAAATATTACATGGCCATGTAAACTACCTAAAGGATAAAGTAGACTATTTATTTATACCTAAAATTATAAGTATTCGTAAAAAAGAATATTGTTGTCCTAAAATATTAGGATTACCAGATATGGTAAGATTCTCAATAGATAAATTACCACCATTATTAGATACAAACTTAAATCTATTTAAATTTGACCGAAAATATAAGAATGCAATATATGAAACTGGCAAGTGTTTGGATAAGGATATAAAAACTATAAGAAGAGCTTATAAAAGTGCAACTGAATCCTTTGAAAGATATACTTATTTATTAAATAGAGGTGTTATTCCTATAGAAGCAATTAAGTTATATAATAAGGCTTTTAAAGATTTGAATGTGAACTCAAAAAAGTCAAATATGACTATTATGGTGGCGGGGCATCCTTATAATTTATATGATGAATATTTAAATATGAATTTAATAGATAAATTGATTGATAATAACATTAAAGTTTTAACTCCAGAAATGGTATCTAAAGAAAATGTCATAAAATATTCAAACAAACTTCCAAAGAGAATGTTTTGGACTCATGGCAGAAGAATAGTTGGTTCAGCTTTTAGTCTAATTGAAGAAGATAAGATAGATGGGATAATATATTTATCGTCTTTTGGATGTGGTATGGACTCGATTTTAATAGATTTAATTGAAAGAAAGGCCAATTCTTATAAAGTTCCTTTCACTCTATTAACTTTAGACGAGCAGAGTGGTGAGGCAGGTGTTAATACAAGAATTGAAGCATTTATAGATATGATTAAATGGAGGTATAAAAATGGTGCTTACATTTCCACACTTAGGTAATGTTCACATTGCTGGGAAAGCTTTTTTAGAAGAACTTGGACAGGAAGTAGTTCCACCGCCTCCCTGTACTAGAAAGACATTAGAAATTGGAACCAAGTATTCACCAGAGACAATGTGTTTACCTTTCAAAATCAACATTGGAAACTATATAGAGAGTATTGAAAAAGGTGCTGATACTATTCTTATTACTGGTAGTTGTGGTCCTTGTAGATTTGGGTATTATTCTGTACTAGAAAAAAACATTTTAAAAGACTTAGGATATGATGTGGATTTTATTGTATTTGATCCCATAAGGGAAGGAATAGGTCAACTTAAAGAGGGATTCAATAAAGCATTTAATATAAAAAGTCATAAAGATTTAATAAGAGCAGGTAAGTTCGGTTGGCAATTAATACAGCGAACAGATTATTTAACTCAATTAGCAAATGAAAAGAGAGCTTATGCAATAGATAGTTATCAAGTAGATTGGATAATGAATGATTATCATAGTCAAGTTGAAACTATTTTTGGTGCTGAAAGTATGCTTAAATTAATAAATAAAACTGAAGAAAGATTACAGGCAATAAAAATTGATGAAGATAAAAACCCTATAAAAATAGGTATAATAGGAGAAATATATACAATAATTGAACCATTTGTAAATATTGAAATTGAAAAGAAACTAGGACATATGGGAGTATTAGTGGAAAAGTCTCTAACTCCTACTAAGTGGGTGAATCATCATGTGGCTAAATTTCCCTTTGGCTCTAAAGAAGAAAATGAAAAATATAAACTAGCTAAGCCTTATCTTTCAACATTAGTAGGAGGACATGGGAGGGAAACAGTAGGGAGTGCTATTTACTATGCCCTCAATGGTTTTGATGGAGTAATACAATTACTACCTCTTAATTGTATGCCGGAAATAGTTGCAAAGAGTATACTTCCTAGGGTACAAAGGGACTATAATATTCCTATTATGACTTTAGTCTTAGATGAAATGACAGGAGAAAGTGGGTATTTGACAAGACTTGAAGCATTTGTAGATTTACTCACAAGGAAAAGGGAGGAAGAAAAGAATGGAAAATTATTATATGGGCGTTGATGTTGGTTCAGTAAGTACAAATATTATTCTCATGGATGAAGACAATAATCTAATAAGTAAAAAATATTTAAGAACTCAAGGAAAACCAATTGAAATTATAAAAGATGGTTTACATGATTTAAAAAAAGAAATGGGAAATATTAATATTAAGGGAGTTGGCACAACAGGTAGTGGAAGATATTTAGCAAACTTAATGCTAGGGGCGGATGTAGTTAAAAATGAAATAACATCTCATGCTGTAGCAGCTCTTAATTATATACCTGATGTTAAGACTGTAATTGAAATAGGTGGGCAGGATTCTAAAATAATAATAATAAGGGATGGAGTAGTTGTAGATTTTGCTATGAATACTGTTTGTGCTGCAGGTACAGGTTCGTTTTTAGATAGGCAAGCTTATAGATTAGGAATAGGTATTGAGGATTTTGGAGGAATAGCTTTAAAGTCTAAAAACCCAGTTAGAATTGCAGGAAGATGTGCAGTATTTGCTGAATCAGACATGATTCATAAGCAACAACTAGGACACAATCAAGAGGATATAATATGGGGATTATGTGAAGCACTGGTTAGAAATTATTTAAATAATGTGGGTAAGGGAAAAGATATTTCTAGTCCAGTTATGTTTCAAGGTGGAGTAGCGGCAAATATAGGAATAAAAAGAGCATTTGAAGATGCACTAGGGGTAGAGGTATATATACCTGAAAACTATGATGTAATGGGCGCATTAGGAGTAGCTATTTTAGCAAAAGAAGAAGTTAAATCTAAGAAAGAATCAAGCTTTAAAGGATTAGAAATTGCTGATGTTGAATATTCTGTTAAGGGTATTGAATGTAATGGATGCTCTAATATGTGTGAGATACTTGAAATTTGGGCTGATAATCAGGTTCTTGCAAGATATGGAGATAAATGTGGAAAGTGGTCTAATATGAGTAAAGACAATATTAAACTAGCTTAAACCTTAAGTTAATACTTGAGGTTTATTTTTTTAATGAAATTAATTCAATATTAGTGTAAAATGTATATAGTATTTATTGCTTCGAAAAAAATTGATAAAATGTAAATAAAAGCCGAAGTTTTGTAGAAATATTCATATAAAAAAGGATTTTTGCTTGTTTTGTAGAATAAATAATTATGGATAATTAGGGGGGAGAATTGTGGCTATTATTGAGATAAATCACTTAAGACCTGGGATGGTGGTAAACAAAGATATTGATGATTATAGAACAGGTTCAGTATTAGTAAAAAATGGAACCGTTTTGAATCGAAGGCTTATTTTACTTATAAAAAATTTAGGTATAAAACAAGTAAATATATTAGATGAAGGTGATTATTTAAAAGAACATCCTGAAGAGAATTTTATAATTAAATATGAAGTATTATCTGATAAAGTAGGAACAGTTTTTTCTGATATTAAAATTGGCAAAAAAATAGTTATATCAGAGATTAGTGAAGAAGTAGATATGCTGATAATAGAATTAACGAAAAATGACAATGTATTAGGTAGATTAAGAGAACTAGAACAAACAGATGATTATACATTTAATCATTCAATGAATGTTTGTATGTTGTCAACAATGGTAGGTAAGTGGTTAGGTTACAATCAAGTAGAGTTAAAACAATTATCATTAACAGGGCTTTTTCACGATATTGGGAAAATGAAAATATCACAAAACATAATAAATAAACCTGATAAATTGACTGAAGAAGAGTTTGAAATAATAAAAAAACACCCTATATACGGTTATAATATTATAAGTGAAACTGTTGGTATAAGTAAAAATGTAGCATTAGGAGTACTACAACATCATGAAAGAGAAGATGGAAGTGGATATCCTCATGGAGTTAGAGGAGATAAGATACATGAGTTTGCAAAGATTATAGCGGTGTGTGATATATATGATGCTATGACTTCAGATAGGGTATATAAAAACAAACAATCTCCATTTTTAGTAGCTGAACATTTAGATGAGAGTAGTTTTAAAAATCTAGATCCTAAAATTACAAGAATATTTTTAGATAGTATATCAAGTTTTTATGTTGGAAATGTAGTAAAGTTAAATAATGGTGAGATTGGTGAAATAGTTTATATCTATCCCAATAAACCTACAATACCTATAGTAAAGGTAGGAGATAAATTTATTGATTTTCTTAAAGAACGGGATATTAAGGTAGTAGATATTTTAAAATAGATTTAATAAAAAAAGATGCCCTTAGGGCATCTTTTTTAATCTCTATTCAAAGTTATCAAAGCTATCTTCATATGTTTCTCCTGCAGTTATTACGCCTGTTTCTTCTTCATCTAAACTTCTAGGTCTTGGGCAAGGATCATTTGATTCATCAATTTGTTTAGGGAATAAGCTTGGGAATGTAGTACAAATTGGTGAAACTTCAGGTGATAATACTGGGAAGCCAGTAGATAGTACACATAATTGAACTGGAACTATTACCTTCTTTTCACAAGTTATACATAATGCTATAATTAAGTTTACCCTAACAGCACCAGTAACAGGATCGATTGTTATATCTCTTGAAATACTATTAGTTGCTAATCTAGTTTCACAAATTGAATTACAGAATTCTGTAAATCTTGGTAAAAATGCTGAGTCAAATACAGATGGAATACAAAGTTCAAAGAAACTAGTCATAACAATTGGATTGGACCTTGGTGCAATTGGTATATTGCTAGTAAGTGTTACTGTAGTTCTTCTATTTCTACTATCTGAAACAACGGCATCAATTTCTACAACTACATTTCCAGATATTTTTACTGTTTGAGTTCCAAATACTGGAGTACCTTTTCCTTCTTCATCACATTCAGATGTATCTGCAAAGATTATTTTTTCAGATTTCATTCCGTCTGGACCTACAACTGTTATTGGACATCCTTTGCCATCCTTTACTATTTCTCCTCCAGATAAAACTGTATCTGGATCGATTACTAGATTAGTTGGATCTAAGGCATTAGCAGGGTTAAAAAACTTTCTGCATCTTATATCTATGATTCTAACAATTCTTGCATTTGGTCCAAGTGCTGGAGTAAAAGGTTGATTAGTAATAGTTCTTAATGCTTGGAGATTAACAAGAGTTGCATCATATACCTTTTGAACAAATATAGGTTCAGTACGAACTCTCCTCAATGTTCCATCCCATTCACATCCAGTTGTACCTTGACAACATCTATCAGTAATACCTAAATCAAATACATCAGATTTTATATCATTAGTCATTTTTTTACCTCCTAACAAAACTTTTTCTTCTCAATGTTAATATATTCTTTTAATTAAATAAGTGTTACTGATTGTATAAATTTTGCATATTATCAATTTGTTTTAAATACCTATATATAGAATATATATTTTTGATATAGGTGGTGTAGCTATGAGTTTTTATAATGAAAAATTTTCTATTGTAACTGATAGCCTGGGAAATATTTTTAATTTAGAGTGGAGAGATGGGGATATCGTTGGATATTATTTTAACAGGTTTGAGGAAGAAATAGAAAAGATGGAAATCGCCAATAATGTTTTAGAAGAATATGATGTAGAAATTAGAAGTGATGACTGCATATATGTTATTTATCAAGGCAACGATAAACACTTATATTTATCAATTATACTAAAAGCCCAGAAAGAAGTTATACAAATTACTGAGAGTCCAGTTCCATATGTATATAATTTACAATTACTATTAGATGGGGATGATATACATATATTTTATGATGTTTTGCTAGAGGAAGAAAAAAAAGTTTATAGAATTTATCATCATCATTATAATGACAATCATTGGAATACAAGTATCGTGGAAGATACAAGAGTTTTAAACATACTAAATCCAATAAATACAATTTGTGAGGATGAAAAAATATATATTATTTTTTATGATCTTGTTGAAAACGAAGAAATTTTTATTAAAACCTATGATATTATTGCTCAAATATGGTCTGACAAAACAAGACTTACCTATGATTCTAGTTCAAAGCTTTACTTGGACACATTATTAGAAAACGATGCATTATATTTAACCTATAGTAAATATGTAGAAGGTAATTTTGGAATATCATATATTAAGTTTGATATCTCAAATAATAGCTTTGACAAGAAATTTGAGTCTGTAATGTCAAATATAGAAAATTGTTCCCATCCTACGTTTGTAAAATATGGAGATAAGCTATGGATTATATGGTTAGAATATGAAAGTATATTGAGTCGATATAGTATAGATGATGGGGAAAAATGGAGTAATATTTATCAATGGAGAGAATCGAAACATGTAGATTTTGTAAGGTACAAATACGCTGAATATCCTAAGAAAGATAGTAATAAAAAACTAAATTATTCTTTTGGAAAACTTTATCCTGATATTTCATTTTTAGGATTTGGTCCACTAGATAATATTACTGAAATACCTTTAAAAAAAAAGAAACTTCTGCTCCAAAGAATCCCAATGATATAAAAGTAGAAAAGGAGAATATAGATAATAGTTTATTAGATAAAATAGATTTACTTGAAGAAAGAGTACAGTATATAGAAGAATATCTGAATATGCGTAGTAGAGGATATTTTAATAGATATAAGAAAAGGTAAGTCGAGGAATTGCTCCTTGACTTACCTTAAAAATTAATTTAAATTTTTATATTCATCTTTTTCAAATTGTTTTCTTATTTTATTCATATCATTTATCTTAGCAAGTAAAAGCATTAGCTTAATTCTAGCTTTTTGACCTGGAAGATTACCTCCAAATATTACACCTAATTTTCTTAAATGATTTCCCCCTCCTTCGTAACCATATGTATCTAGGACCCTCCCAGTTGGACATCGGGAAACTAATACTACTGGGATATTTTTTGAAATACTCCTTACTATGCCATCAATCATTTCAGGAGGTAAATTACCTCTTCCCATTGCCTCTATAACGATGCCTTTGTATCCACTATTAATACAATAATTAATAATATCAGAATTTACTCCAGGAGCCGATTTAAGTAGTAGAACTTTTGTTTCGATGCTATCTGTATCAATATGTTCTCTTGAAATAATATTTCTGTAATAAAGTATTTCATCATTATCTACAATACCTAATGGACCAAACTCAGGGGATTTGAAAGTATCTAGAGAAAGGGTATTGGTTTTTGTTACTTCACTTGCTGCATTGACTTCGTTGTTCATTACAACAAGAACCCCTTTGTTTTTAGAACTATCAGAAATTGCAGTACAAATTGCAGCAGAAAGATTACTAGAACCATCATAGCCTAGTTCAGAACTATTTCTCATTGCACCTACTACAACTACTGGTTTTTCACTTTTCACAGTTAAATCTAATAAATAAGCTGTTTCTTCTAAAGTATCAGTTCCATGAGTAACAACTACTCCAGTTACATCATCTCTAGAAATAGTTTCTTTAACTAACTTAGATAAGTCCATCATCATATTTGGAGTGATATGAGGGCTTGGATAATTACCGAAATTAATAATTTCTATATTTGCAAAATTTTCAACATTTGTAACCATACCTAATATTTCTTCACTTGATAGTGCTGGGATAGCTGCATGAATTCTAGGATCAACTTTCATTGAAATAGTGCCACCAGTAAATATGATTGCTACTTTTTTTGAATTTTGCATTTGGACACCTCCATGTTAAATTTTTAAAAAAACATGTACTATATAATATTTTAACATGAAATCATAAAAATTACATAAAAAAAAGACTCCCGAAGGAGTCTTACATCCATTAAGGATGTCATAAAAACCGTTCAAAAGGGGTATTGGGAATAGAGATCTTATTTGAGGTTACCAGGGGGATAACCACGAACAAATTATAACAAATTACGACAGCTTTTGCAACACCTTTTTTAAAAAATATATAAAAAAAATGTAGTATATAGCTTTTACAATGTATTAAATTCCTATATAATAAAGTTAAATAGGTATAATATATTATATTAGGTTATTAACTTATGATGAGGTGATATAGATGATGGTTTATTTGGATAACAGCGCTACTACGAGGCCTAGAGATGAAGTAATTGAGGAAATGAACTATATGCTTAAAACTTGCTATGGTAATCCTTCATCCCTTCACCACTTAGGTTTTCAGGCGGAAAAAAAAGTTGAGGAAGCTAGAAAAGCAATTGGAAATTTTTTAAGGGTTAGAAATGATGAAATTTATTTTACATCAGGTGGAACTGAGAGTAATAATATAGCCATACAAGGTCTAATTAATAAGTATAGTAGACAGGGAAATCATATTATTACTACTAAGATAGAACATTCTTCTGTATTAAATATAATGAAACATTATGAAGAAAAAGGTTTTAATATTACCTATTTAGATGTAAATGAAGAAGGATTTATAGATTTAAAACAATTCGAGGAATGCTTAGATGATTCAACGATATTAGTTTCAATAATGTTAGTTAATAACGAAATAGGAACTATAGAGCCTATAACACAAGTTAGGGAGATCATGAATAAAAAAAATTCCAAAGCTCTACTACATGTTGATGGTATACAAGCTTTTGGAAAGATATCATTAGATTTAGCTAAATGGAATGTAGATACTTTTTCTTTTAGTGGTCACAAGATATATGGTCCAAAGGGTATTGGAGGATTGTATGTTAAGAAAAATGTTCTCTTAAAACCTATAATATTTGGAGGAAATCAAGAAGAAGGACTTCGTTCAGGAACTGAAAATGTACCTGGGATTGTTGGAATGGGCAAGGCTGTTGAAATTATTGATAGTAACTTCGAAAGTGAGAGTAAAGCTGTATTTCAATTAAAGAGATATTTTATAGAAAGAATAAAAGAAGAGATACCAAATATTAGAGTCAATAGCCTTATTGATGATAGATTTTCCCCATATATAGTTAATATTTCATTCTTAAACACCAGGGGTGAAGTATTATTACACTATTTAGAGAACAAGGGGATTTATGTATCTACAGCTTCAGCTTGCTCATCACATGGAAAAGGTAAAAGTCACGTTTTACAGGCAATAGGTCGTAATGACAATGAAATGGAGGGGACTTTAAGATTTAGTTTTTCTTATTCAAACACAAAGGAAGAAATAGATTATGTAGTAGAAGAATTGAAAAAATCAATAGATGAAATTAGAAAAATAACTATGAGGTGATAAAGTGGATAGAGTTATTAGTGTAAGTCTTGGAGAAGTAGCATTAAAAGGATTAAATAGAGGGTATTTTGAAAATAGGTTAGAAAAGCAAATTAAAAAAGTAACAAGAGAATATGGTGCTCCAAAAACTTATAGAGAACAAGGGAAAATGTATATTGAAGCCAAAGAAAAATATACTTTACAAATAATAGATAAGCTTAAAAAGGTTTTTGGAATAGTTTATATAAGTCCTTGTATTAGAATCGACAAAAATATGGAGTCTATTGAACAGGCTTCTATAATTGCATTAAGGGAAGCAGTAGAGAAAAATAATATAAGTACTTTTAAGGTACAAACAAGAAGAGTGGACAAAAATTTTCCTATAAAATCTCCTTTAGTTTCAAAGAAAATAGGAGCAGTACTTCTTAATAATGTTGAAGGGGTAAGTGTAGATGTACACAATCCAGAAGTATTTGTATATGTAGATATAAAGGATAGGTGCTATGTTTATACTGAAAGGATTAAAGCCTATGGTGGATTGCCTGTTGGTACAAATGGCAAGGGAATGTTACTCTTATCAGGTGGCATAGATAGTCCTGTAGCTGGATTTATGATGGCAAAAAGAGGTGTGTCTTTAAGTGCAGTTCATTTTCATAGCTATCCTTTTACTAGCGAAAGAGCAGAGGAAAAGGTAAAAGAATTGGCAAGAATTATGTCTAATTATTGTGGAGATATACCTTTTTATAGTGTTAATATATTAGGAATACAAAAAGAGATAAATGAAAAATGTCCAGAAAATCAGATGACTATAATTTCTAGAAGATTTATGATGAGAATAGCAGAAAAAATTGCAGAAAGGGCAGGAATAGATGCATTGATTACAGGTGAGAGCTTAGGGCAAGTAGCTAGTCAGACTATACAAGGTATTGCTGTTACCAATTCATCAGTTAATTTGCCGGTATTAAGACCTTTAATAGGATTTGACAAGGTTGACATAATCGATATTTCTAAGGATATTGAAACCTATGAAACATCTATATTACCTTTTGAAGATTGCTGTACAGTATTTTTGCCAAAACATCCACTTACAAAACCAAAACTTGAAGACATAGAAGAATCAGAGAAAAATCTAGATGTGGAGGGTCTTGTTAATGATGTTTTAGACAATATGGTTTATACACTTATTTCGCCATTTTAATAAGAAAAAAAGAAAAATCTAAAAATGTTATTATTGACAATGGTGTCAGTTATGATAAAATAATATAGACAGACATGTCCATATTAAAGGAAGGAGGAGAATATATTATTTGCCCAAAATAGTTGATTATGAACAAAGAAAACAAGAGATTATAGAAAGTGCTAGGGAAGTGTTTGCAAAACGAGGATATTATAATACTAATCTATCAGATATATCAAAGAGTTGCGGAATGGGTAGAACTACTATTTATCAATATTTTAAAAACAAGGATGAAATTTTTTATTATACTGTAGGAGATACATTAACTGATATACAAGAAAAAGTAGAAGATATTGTAGAAGATGATAATCTAAATTTTATTGAAAAACTGAAACAATTAGTTTTTGAACTAGCTAGCGAATATGAGCATAATTATATATTTGTATTGCTGGCAGAAATATGGATAATAGTAAAAAGAGAGAACAATGGAATACAAAAATCTATTAAGGAACATACGGAGAAGCTAAAGATGTCCATTAAAAGATTAATTGTGGAAGGTATTGAAGCTAAAGAAATTAAACCTATTGACAGTGAAAGTATGGCAGATACTATATATTCTTTTATAGAATCTTTCACTTTTCAAATGTTATCTAGTAATAACAAGAATGTTCAAGGTAGGATAGATTCTGTAAATACTTTGATTGACGGATTAAAAGCATAGATATTCGTAAAAAGGGGGAGTTATTGTGGCAAGTGTAAAACAAGTTGTTAGTACTGCATTGATGAATGAAGGAATAAAATATATAGAAAAAAATCCAATGGAAAATATGCCTAAGCTTTTGAATTGGGCAGAGAAAATTGTAACAAGGGAGAATCATAAGCGATACTTACAAAATTTCAAAGATGTTGTTGAAGATAAAGACAATAACTGGTATCAATTAATGGAGAGATACTTCGCAGAATTGTCACCAAATACTAGAAAGAAATTTTTAATAAATTATATGATTAACTCAGGTATTGTTGGTATTCCAATTCAAGATAAAATGAAGAAAAAATATAATTGTAATGTACCTTGGGCCATATTAATGGATCCAACAAGTGCTTGTAATTTAAAATGTACTGGTTGTTGGGCAGCAGAATACGAAAAGACTGATTCAATGAGTTATGAAACTCTTGACAGAATAATAAAAGAAGGAAAAGAACTTGGAATATATATGTATATATTCTCAGGTGGAGAGCCACTTGTAAGAAAGAATGATTTAATTAAACTTGCTGAAACTCATAATGATTGTTCTTTCTTATCATTTACAAATGCTACATTAGTTGATGAGGCATTTGCTAAAAAACTTGGCGAACTTGGAAACTTTGGACTTGCAATAAGTGTTGAAGGCTTTGAAAAAGAAACTGATATGAGAAGAGGCGACGGAACCTATAAGAAGGTAATGAAAGCAATGGATCTTCTTAAAAAAGAGGGAGTTGTATTTGGATTCTCGACTTGTTATCATAAATATAATACAGATGTAGTAGGTTCTGAAGAGTACTTAGATTTATTGATTGATAAAGGATGTATGTTTGGTTGGTATTTTACTTATATTCCAATAGGCAAAGATGCAGTAACAGATTTATTAGCAACTCCTGAGCAACGTGAATTTATGTACCATCAACTTAGAAAATTTAGAAGCGAAAAACCTATATTTACATTAGATTTCTGGAATGATGGTGAATATGTAAATGGCTGTATAGCAGGGGGAAGAAATTACTTACACATAAATGCTAATGGTGATGTAGAGCCATGTGCTTTTATTCACTATTCAAATTTAAATATAAAAGATGTAAGTTTAATTGAAGCGCTACAATCTCCACTATTTATGCAATATAAAGAAAACCAACCATTTAATGAAAATCACTTAAGACCATGTCCATTATTAGATAATCCAGAAAAATTAAGGACTATGGTTCAAAAATCAGATGCATATTCAACTCAACCTATAGATAGGGAAGAAGTAGAAGATTTGACTGCAAAGACTGAAGCTATATCAAAAGAATGGGCTAAGACAGCAGAAAAACTATGGAGTGAATCAGAAAAGAAAAAAGAACAAAAAGAAGCATTGCAAGATGCATAATAATGATATTTAAACAAGCTGGTATTACCAGCTTGTTTTTTTTATAAAACCAATATAAATTTAAATAAATCAGAAAAAAACTAGTTTAATAACTAGTTTTTTTTATTAAGTAAAAAGATTTATTTATTAAACAATAAAAAACATAGAATTGTCTAAACCCTCCTAATTGTAATACTTAAAACATTTATTTATTTTATAAAAAAGTATTGACTTTTTTATAAAACTTTGATTATAATGGTATAGTTAATAAAAATGTTTAGTATCTTTAAACCATTAGTTTAATATATGATATGTTTTATAGGGGTGATATTATGAATATTGGGGAGAAAATAAGAAGATTAAGAAACAAAAATTCTCTAACTCAAGAAGAGTTAGCAGAACGTTGTGAATTAACCAAAGGTTTTATTTCACAAGTAGAGAGAGATTTAACTTCTCCTTCAATTGCTACTTTGGTAGATATTTTAGAGGGACTTGGAACAAACTTAAAAGATTTTTTTAATGATGTAGAAGATGAAAAGATAGTTTTTTCTAAAGAAGATGCTTTTGAAACTGTAAATGAAGACTATAAATACACCTTAAAGTGGGTTATCCCAAATGCACAAAAGAATCTTATGGAGCCAATACTCTTAGAAATTGAACAGGGTGGAAGATCCAAAGAAGATTCACCTCATGAAGGAGAAGAATTTGGATATGTGATTTCGGGAAGTATAAATATATATATAGGAAGTCAAGTTTTTAAGGTGAGAAAAGGTGAGAGTTTTTATTTTAAGGCAAATGCTAATCATTATGTAGAAAATGCAGGAAAAACAATTGCAAGGATCATATGGGTGAGCACTCCACCAAGTTTTTAATATTTAGTAGGGGGGATTGAAATGAAGAATAATAAAGTAATTGACTTGAAAAATGTAAACAAAGAATATAACGGGGTAGAAGTTTTGAAAAATATCAATCTCTATGTGAGGGAAAACGAATTTCTTACATTATTAGGACCTAGTGGTTGTGGAAAAACAACTACACTTAGAATTATAGGAGGTTTTGAACAACCTACTAGTGGTGAAGTTATTTTTGAAGGGAAAAATATAACTAGTATTCCACCTTATGAAAGACAAATAAATACGGTTTTTCAAAAATATGCACTTTTCCCACATATGGATGTATTTGATAATGTAGCCTTTGGCTTAAAAATAAAGAAAATACATAAGAGTGTAATCAAAGAAAAAGTTACGTCTATGCTAAAAATGATCAACTTAGAGGGATTTGAAAATAGATCAATTGATTCACTTAGTGGGGGTCAGCAACAGAGAGTTGCTATAGCTAGAGCCTTAGTAAATGAACCAAAAGTATTGTTACTAGATGAGCCTTTGGGAGCACTAGATTTAAAACTTAGAAAAGAAATGCAAATAGAACTTAAGAACATGCAAAAAAGAGTTGGCATTACTTTTATATATGTAACTCATGATCAAGAGGAAGCACTGACTATGTCAGATACTATTGTTGTTTTGGATAAAGGAGAAATACAACAAATTGGCACTCCTGTTGATATATACAATGAACCTAAAAATGCTTTTGTAGCCAAATTTATAGGTGAAAGCAATATTATAGATGGAATTATGCATGAAGATTTTGTCGTTGAGTTTGCTGGTAAAACTTTTGAATGTGTAGATAAAGGTTTTGCAGATGATGAAGAAATAGATGTAGTTATAAGACCTGAAGATTTAAATATTGTCACTGCAGACGAAGGCATGTTAAAGGGCATAGTTAAATCTGTTACCTTTAAGGGTGTGCACTATGAAATGATTGTAGATAGTGGAGATTTTCAATGGAAAGTCCATAGTACAATAATGAAACCTGTAAATACTGAAATTGGAATGAGTATAATTCCAGAAAATATTCATGTTATGAAGAAGGTGAGAAAAAAATGAAACTAAAATGGATTTCTTATCCTTATGTATTTTGGATGATTTTATTTATAGTTATTCCACTTATGCTAGTACTCGTTTTTAGTTTTACAACTGGAAATTTATCATTTACTCTTGAAAATTTTCAAAAATTTTTTCAGCCCCTTTACTTAAAAGTACTAGGGAAATCTGTAGATTTAGCATTAAAATCTACATTAGCTTGCCTTATTTTAGGATATCCTATAGCTATGATTATTTCTAAGGAGAGTATAAAAAAGAGAAATGCTATGATTTTACTATTTGTACTTCCAATGTGGATGAACTTTTTACTTAGAACATATGCATGGATGACCTTGTTGGGTAAGAATGGAGTTATAAATTTTTTATTAACTAAAATGGGATTTGAACCACTCAATTTACTATATAATGATAGTGCTGTACTTATGGGAATGATATACAATTTTCTACCTTTTATGGTATTACCAATATATTCAGTACTTATAAAGATTGATAAAAGTCTTATAGAAGCAGCAGAAGATTTAGGTGCAAGTAAATTGGAAGTGTTTTCAAAAGTAATATTTCCACTTAGCTTACCTGGTGTTATTTCAGGAATTACTATGGTTTTTATGCCAGCGTTAAGTACTTTTGTTATATCAAGACTTTTAGGAGGAGGACAATATTATTTAATAGGTAATTTAGTAGAGCAACAATTCTTATTGGCAGGAGATTGGAATTTTGGTTCAGCAATTTCTATAATAATGATGATATTTATTTTAATTGCAATGATAATAACTAGTAAATTTGATAAAGATAAGGAAGGAGGGGGCTTATGGTAAATAAGTTTGTAAAAAGACTTTATACTACACTAATTTTTCTATTTCTATATGCTCCCATTATAATATTAATAGTTTTTTCTTTTAACAGCTCAAAATCGAGAGGAACTTGGGATAGTTTTACATTTAAGTGGTATATAGAATTGTTTAAAAATCAGGAAATAATGAAGTCTCTTTATTATACTATAATAATTGCTGTGCTATCTGCTGCAATCTCAACGGCAATAGGTACTTTTGCAGCTATAGGCATATATAATATGAATTATTTTGGTAAAAAAGTAGTTTTAAATTTAAATTACTTACCTGTATTAAATCCAGATATAGTTACAGCAATATCTTTAATGACATTATTTAGATTTATGAATTTGGAGTTAGGGTTTTTGTCTATGTTATTATCTCATATAACATTTTGTATACCCTATGTAATTCTGTCAGTACTACCTAAGTTAAAACAGATGAACAAGCATCTAGCTGAGGCAGCAATGGACTTAGGAGCTACTCCGTTTTATGCTCTTAGAAAAGTTATAATACCAGAAATAATGCCAGGAATAATCACAGGAGCGCTAATGGCTTTTACATTATCAATTGATGATTTTGTAATAAGTTTTTTTAATACTGGTTCTGGAGTTACTAATTTAAGTATTACTGTATATTCAATGGCTAGAAGAGGGATAAAACCAGAAATAAATGCTCTTTCTTCTCTGATGTTTATTACAGTATTAGTATTGCTTTTAATTATTAACAATAGAACTTCTAAGGATATAGAAAGAAGAGGTGAAGCGTAATGAAAAAAAGTGTAAAAATTTTATTGATGATTTTAGTTGGTATTTTAATTAGTGTTAGTTTATCTGCTTGTGGTAAAAGCGGAGATAAAAAGACATTAAATGTATATAATTGGGGAGATTATATTGATCCATCAGTGATTAAGGATTTTGAAAAGGAATACAATATTAAAGTTAACTACAGTACTTTTGACACCAATGAAGATATGTATGTAAAAGTAAAATCAGGTGGTACTAGTTATGATGTGTTATTTCCATCTGATTATATAATTGAGAAGATGATAAGAGAAGATATGCTATTGAAATTAGACATGAACAATATACCAAATTATAAATATATAGATGATAAATTTAAAAATCTTGAATTTGATCCTAACAATGAGTATTCTGTTCCATATATGTGGGGAACTGTAGGGATTATTTACAATAAAAACATGGTTAAGGAAAAGGTAGATAGTTGGGATATACTATGGGATGAAAAATATAAAGGTCAAATACTTATGCTCAACAGTCAAAGAGATTCTATAGCTGTAGCTCTTTTAAAACTTGGATATTCAATGAACACAAGAGATTTAAATGAATTACAAGAAGCTAAAGAACTTTTGGTAAAACAAAAACCATTAGTATATGCTTATGTTGGTGACGAAGTTAAAGACATGATGATAGGTGAAGAAGCAGCTATGGCAGTAGTTTGGTCTGGAGATGCTGTATTTATGAAAGAACAAAATGAAAATTTAGAGTATGCAATTCCAAAAGAAGGTACAAATTTATGGTTTGACAATATTGTTGTTCCAAATACTAGCAAAAACAAAGAAGAAGCTGAATTGTTTATAAATTATTTGTGTAGGCCAGAGGTTGGGTTGAAGAACACTGAATATATAGGTTACTCAACTCCAAATGTAGAAACATTTAAATTACTACCTGAGGAATTGCAAAAGGATAAATCTGCATATCCAGAAGATAAAGATTTAGTTAAAACAGAAATATTTAAAGATCCAGGGGATTTTGTAAAGGAATATTCAAGGATATGGACAGAAGTTTTAGTTGAAGAATAAAAAACTCTAGGGATTTTCCCTAGAGTTTTTTAAAAAAGTAGTAAAATATATACTTTTGTTGTATAAATGTATTATAATTATATTATAAACTATTCCTAAACATAACAGGGGGTTTTATGATGCAGATAAGATTTTTAGGAGCTTCTAAAGTAGTAACAGGTTCAAATTTCTTGATTGAAACAGATAAGTACAAAATTCTTTTAGACTGTGGGATGTTCCAAGGAAGTGAAGAACTTGAAAAATTAAATTTTGAAAAATTCAGTTACAATCCTGCAGATATTGATTATTTAATCCTAAGCCATGCTCACATAGACCACAGTGGTAGAATACCAAAGCTTGTAAAAGAAGGGTTTAAGGGAAAGATAATATGTACTAGTGCTACATTTGATTTATGTAAGATAATGCTTATAGATAGTGCGAATATTCAACAGTCAGATGTGGAATGGGAGAACAGGAAAAGGCAAAGAGCTGGTAAGGAACCTATAGAACCTCTTTATACAGTAGATGATGCTGAATTGAGTTTAAAATATTTTGAAACATATTTATATGATCAAAAAATTACTTTAAATGAAGATATAATAGTTAGATTTAAGGACGCAGGGCATATTTTAGGCTCATCAATTATAGAGTTATGGGTTAAGGAGAAAAAGGAATTTACCAAAATAGTCTTTTCAGGAGATTTAGGTATGCCTGGAAGACCTATAATCAAAAAACCTGAGTATATTGATGAAGCAGATTATTTAATTATTGAATCAACTTATGGAAATAGGATTCATGAAGATATAAAAGCTAGTGCTAAAAAATTGGTAGACATCATTAATACTACTGCTCTAAGAGGGGGATCTGTTATCATACCTTCTTTTGCAGTTGGAAGAACTCAGGAAATCATATACGAGTTAAATAAATATTATGAATATGATAAGAGTGTAGAAGAGTATATGAGAATTCCAGTATATGTAGATAGTCCAATGGCAGTCAGAGCTACTGAAGCTTTTCAAGCTAATCCAAACTGTTTTAATGAGGAAACTAAAAAAATGATTTTAAATGGGGATAATCCTTTTGAATTTCAAAATTTATTTTATGTAAAGAGCCAGCAAGAATCCATGAAATTAAATAAGTATAATTTTCCTAGAGTTGTCATTTCATCAAGTGGAATGTGTACAGCTGGAAGGATAAGACATCATTTAAAACACAATCTTTGGAAGGGTAGTAATAGTATAGTGTTTGTAGGTTACCAAGCTGAAGGAACCTTAGGTAGAAGACTTTTAGATGGAGATAAAAATGTAAAAATATTAGGAGAAGATATAAAGGTTGAAGCAGAAATATATGATTTAGAAGGTTTTTCAGGTCATGCAGATCAAAACGTTCTTATGGATTGGTTAAACAAATTTGAACAAAAACCAAAGAAAATATTTGTTGTTCATGGAGAAAAAGACTCATCAGAAGAATTTGCAGAACTTATAGAAACAAAACTAGGAGTGGAAACTATAGTACCAAATTTAGGAGATGGATTTAATATAGAAGAGGTTGTTAAACAGAGTCATAGTGGAGTTGTTTTAGAACCTATTAAGGAAAGCGAAGACATTAAAAGAGAACTCAAAGAAGTATATGATCAATTTGAAGCACTTGTATATAGGACAGATGAATTAATAGATCCTAAATTTTTAAGTGAAGATTATGATAATCTAAAGAATAAATTATTAGAATTACAGCAAAAGCTAATGGATTTGAATATGTTGATAAGTAAATGATTTACGAGGTGATTTGATGGAAGATAAGAAGAAAGATAAACTAGTTATTATAGAAAAGAAACTTAGTAGAGTAATAAAATGGATTGAAGTAATACTTGCTATTTTGATTATGATGGCAGTATTTTTAAGCGGTAAGGATTTAATAAATATAATTTATAAAGTATATGTTACTGAAGCAATAAATTCTTATGATATATTTCAAAAATTCTTATCTCATTTACTACTTTTAGTAGTAGGATTAGAGCTTGCTCTTATGCTAATAAAGCATACTCCAGCTAATGTGTTAGAAGTAATGTTATATGCCATAGCTAGAAAAATGCTTATATATACAAATACAACTACTGATATTTTAATTGGAGTGATAGCATTAGCTTTAATTTTTATAATAGATAAATATTTTCATACGAAAGATATAAAAAATGTAATAAAATAGCCACCTTTATAAGGTGGCTTTGGAGCTTCATGGGGGACTTGAACCCCCGACCTACTGATTACGAATCAGTTGCGCTACCAACTGCGCTAATGAAGCATATAAGCATAGAAATGCGATTTTAATTAAATATAACAGCTAGTCTTAATAGACTAGCTGTTATATTTAAACTATTATTTTATCAATGGTGCCGAAGACCTGACACTAAAACAGTTCGTACTATTATCACCATTATTATAAGGCGATTTTATAAAAAAGTCAATGTCATAATTATCTTTTGTGATTCTAATTTCTTTTTCAGGAATAATAGATATTTTACTAACATCAGTTTCCTTTTGAGAGTGAAAATAAAATTAATGTTTATGGTCCTCAAATGACTCTTTTAAGCTAATAAAAAACTTACTAGACTTATTTTTAATCGATCGATTTAATGATTTTTCATATTCAGATGTAAGATTAAGCTCTATATTTGGGTTATATTATTTTAAGAATATAAACTCAAATATAATGAAAAAACAAATGCTAAACATTTTTAAACCGGATATTGAAATCATTTATTCTTCAGTAATTAACCCAGATTATGAAAATGCTGTTATAAATATAGACAGAGTACATGGCGATTTAGTTACTTACATTTTTTTCAATAATAGCTTGATATTATTTCATTATATGGTACAATTTGATTAAGGAAGGTTGTACGTAAAATGTATTTTTAGTTTTCTTGTTGCGATATTGCCATACGAAATATTCAGAATATTGCAAATCAATTATATAGATCTCCTAATTTGATTTTTATAAATACGTTACATGTCTCTGTAGTCTATAAATAGAACAATGTTATTTTTATAAATAATATTTAATTAAAGGGTGTGATTATATTGAATACGCCAATAGTTGAAATATTTAAAACAATCAACAGCCATTACATATATGATGGCGTTAGATGTGAAATTGTAGAAATCAATAAATCCTCTTATGATTATTTATTTAATGTCTTAAGAAATGGGGAAAAATTTGACGAGTTAAAATTACCTAACGAATTATACAAATTACATGAAGCTGGATATCTTCAAACAAGTAGTCCAATAAAAACGATAGAACATCCATATACAAAATTTTTACCAACATTTTTGAATCGTAAAATAAAATCTATAACTCTTCAAGTAACTCAAAAATGTAATTTTCGTTGTAAATATTGTATTTATTCTGAAGAAATTAATAAATCACAACGGAGTCATTCAAATAATAGTATGTCCCTAGACACAGCCATGAAATCTATTGATTTTTTATCAAATCATTCAATAGATTTAAAAGAAGTTGGAATTGGTTTCTATGGCGGTGAACCATTATTGGAGTTTGAGCTAATAAAAAAAATTGTAGCATATGCAAAAGAGGTGTTTATTGGAAAACAACTTTTGTTCAGTATGACAACAAATGGTTCATTGTTAAATAAAGAAATTATTAAATTTCTAAAGGAAAACGATTTCAATTTAATGATAAGCCTTGATGGCCCAAAAGATGTAAATGATAAAAATAGAGTATTCTCGAATGGTTCCGGTACATTTGATTCAGTAATAAATAATATTAAATTAATTGCTGAATTATATCCGACATATGCTAATGAATTAAGTATCAGTATGGTAATGGATCCTAGTAATGATTTTGATTGTTTTAATTCTATACAATTTGATTTGAAAGACATAGATATTAACTATATCAATGCAGCTATTGTTGATTTTGATTACGATGATGAAAGTATGTTATATTATTCAGATGATTTTACATGGAAAATTCAATATCATGAGTTTCTTGGATTTATGTCATATTGGGGAAGAATAGAAGACAAAGAAACTTCCTTATTAACTAAACCCTCTTTAGATTCAAATATTAATAATTTTAAAAAATTTAAAACTGCATCACCGTTATTATCGCAAGATTCTCCCTCTGGTCCTTGTGTACCAGGTCTTACGAGACTTTTTGCAGATTATAAAGGGAACTTATTTCCTTGTGAAAGAGTTAGTGAATCCTCTGAGTCAATGAAAATCGGTGATATAAACAATGGGTTTGACATAACAAGAGCAAATAGATTATTAAATGTATCTAAGCTTTCAGAAGAAATTTGCAAAAAATGCTGGGCTTTTAGGTTCTGTAATCAATGTGCAAAAAAAGCAGATGATGGTTCAAAAATTCTTTCCGCTAATAAGAGAATAGAACATTGCTTAGTATCTAAAATAAGTGCATACCATGAAGTTGAGAATTATATAATTATGAATGAAGTCCATACTTTCTATCCAGAACAAGTCAGAAATTCTAAGCAGGAGGTATTCGAATGAAGAAAATAGATATATTCCCTTTTAACTCATTTCTTCTTCCTTATATTAGACATTATAATGAGTTGCAAAATGAATATATAATAGAAAATGTTTATGTACATGACAAAAATCCAATGGTTGACAAGGATTTATCATATTCATGTAATGGTAAACGTGTTGGAATAAATGCTAAATCAATTTCTGATATATGTAAATCTAGCTCAGATATATTGGTTGTAATAAATGACAACAAATATATAGAACAAGATTATATGTATAAAATATTTAAAAAGGCCATAGAAAATGATATTAAAGTATTATTTTATATAAATAAAAACGATGGTATAGATGATCGTATATGGGAGCTGAGAAAAAAATATAATGGTAAACTTGATATTGTATACCCAAAATACTTACCAAATAGATTATTGAGCGATAAAATTTCATTACAAACCCCTGTAATTTTAGTTGGTGGGCTTATAGATGAACCAGATATTACTGAATTATTATTGAGACTCTATATTAAATTTACAGAGATGAATATAAATACAGTTGTCATCACAAAATCCTTGTTTAATCTCAATATGAACTTTTACAATATTAATGAAATCTTCGAGCGGAATAATACTGAAAATGATAAGATTATATCAATCAAAGATTTTGTTAAGAAAATAGAAATAATTGAACAACCAGATTTAATATTAATAGAAGCTCCAGATCCATTCATTGAATACAACGAATGGATTGGTAATGGATATGGTATAAAAACTTATATGTTATCAAAAGCTGTGTCACCAGATTCAATAGCAGGAGTTATGCCATTAGAACTTTCTACTGCTAAATTTGTAGAAACCGTGCATAATTATTTGTCCCGAAAGTATGATGCACCTTTGAATGGCACACATATTAGTAATACAATTATAGATTCTTTAGATGCATATGAGAGCGGAAAAATCACATATACTCATGCAGAAATTAATTTGGTGAATGAATATATTGAAATGGAGAAAAGTCAAAGCACAATTCCTATAAGCAATGTTTTTGATGATGGAATACAAACGATAATTGAAGCAATAGTAAATCAGTTAACAGAATAACAATATATAGTACTGGAGGAATACCATGACTAAAAATGAAATAAAAAAATATATATTAGAAGTATTGGAAAATAGGTTTAATATACCTAAAGATAAACTAGATATAAAATATCTAAAACTCCCCTTAACCGGAGAACATTTTCAATTAAGTGGCTATAAACTTGGAGAATTAATTTTCGAAATAGAGAAATTTACTAATAAAAAACTTGATTTAAATAGTCTAGCAATGTATGAATTAGCGTTTATAGACAGAATAGCTTGCTTATATAGTTGTGATAGTTAAAATGAAATGGAAAGTAAAAGGAAAGGAGGCATGAAAATGAAATTTAAAAAAAATAAAAACGTAAATACTATTGAGTATTTTGCATCTTGTATGTGTAAATTCGCGACATGTAATTGTATATGTATTTGTCAATGTGGTGGTAGTTCAGAAATAGCTCAAAGTAATTATGATGGGCTAGACGATGAAAGATATCAACCTAAATTTGCAACTAATCTTCCCACTGGAGATCGATCATATTTGTAATAACATGACATAATGACTAAATTCATACATTGCTTTTATTCAGCTTAGATGAAAAATCTAAGCTGAGACTATTTTCTTCTTGATCTTTTATATAAGGATTAATAAGTGTTAGAATTTATTATTCTGGAGGTGAATAGCGTGAAAAATCCAATATTAAAATCCATCATCAGACGTCCAATCAAATTTGTATTGCTTATTCTAATACTTTCATTAGTTTCCGGTGCTTTTATTATGAATTTTACCTCATATGACCTAGTTAGTAAAGAAATCGAGTCTGCAAAAGGAACATATAATAGTATTGGATATCTGCAGATGGATTTATCAGATGGAAGCAACGGCAATGTATATGAGATAAGAAAGTTTTTCAAAGACGATCCAATGGTTGCTTATGAAGACTGTAGAATATGGTCGTTAGGAGTTAGTGATAATCTATTAAATGCAGCCAATAAATATCTTGAAGGCGATTTTTTAAATGAATATCCAGGAATGGATTTTTTTGCTTATGATCTATTCGTTATAGTAAGACCTGAAAATATACGAACTGGAAACTACGTCAAGGATAGATATGATGGGTTGACCTTGGAAGGCCGCGTGCAAAAACTAATTGCTGGATATCCAGATTGGATCTATATGCCAGATAGCGAAGAAATGTTTGAAGACGGATTCTTTAATCTTACAGCACAAAAATATGAAAATAGTAGAGTAAACGGCATATTAAAATTAATTCCATATATAAATGATGCTATTCTTGATGAGTTATATGGACTTGAAATTGGAGCTGATTATCTTTTTAGATGTGAGCCAATATCTTATGATCCTTCACATATGGAAAGACCAAATTCATATATGTTAAAACCATTATACGATGGAGGCCCTTTATATGAGAAAATTGATAATATTGATGAGTTCAATTTAGAAGATCCTAAATGGCAAAAAATGAGAGAGGATATAGAGCTTTTAGATATGAATACCAGAGCATTTAGCATCATTGCAACTAAAAATATGGAAACTCACCCCGATACCCAAGGAAATCTGGAGGGGTATACTTTGTATGATGGAAGATGGATCAACTATGATGATTATAAGAACAATAATAAAGTTTGTGTAGTTGGAAAAGATTTATTTAAAGCACGAGAGTTAAAAATAGGAGATAAAATTCCCCTTCAATATATGGAAAGTGAAATTTCTGAGTTTTTAGTGACTGAAAAAGACAGAAAAGAATGGAAGAACTATCATAAAAGTGATGTTATAGAATACGAAATAGTAGGGGTTTATGATTACCCTAGTTCAGGAAAAACTATATATGTACCTACAAGTACAGTACCTAAGGAATTTTTAAAACTTCCTATTGATAATGGGAAACCATATTTATTTAGTCAAAATTATAGTTTTGTCTTGAAGAACCCTGCTGAACAATCGCAGTTCGTTGAAAAATACGGAGATAGTATTAAAGAAGCTGGGTTTGAACTTCAATTCATAGAGAATAATGCTGAAACATTTTGGATATCTGCGGATAAGGTTCTAAATAATCTTAAAATAAACATTCTATTATACGGGATTTTATTGATATTTGCAATGCTATTTACTTCATATATGTATATAGAGATTTATAAGAAAAGTTATGCCATTGAAAGAATCCTAGGTTTTACGCATAAATCTGCCTCTAGGCATCTGTTGATGCCATTATATATTTTTGCCACGATAGGAATAGGATTATCATCTTATTTTAGCTACCAAACTGCTATAAAGAATTCTAAAAAGATATTAGAAGGAATCTTAGGAAAATTACCAAACAATTTAGATTCTTCAATTAGTGTAAAACTTGTATTTCTAATATTTCTAACAATCATAGGAGTATTGGTGATACTATCGTTATTTATGGTGTTTAGACTTAAAGCTAGGTCTTTGCTTGAATTCTTTAGTAAAGAAAAAAATAAAAAGAAAGTTCAAGATGTAGATGTAGTTGATTTAGATATAGTTGATAATGAAATTCACACTGATGACTTGGCAGATGTCCTTTCATTTGATAATTCAAATATAAATATCAGTAAAGGAAAGACAGTCTTCAAAGGGTACGGTAAAAAACATATTTCTAGATCTATTGTAACTACAATTTTAATGGTAGTTGTAACGGGACTTTTGATTGGGACTCTTACATGGTTAATCAATGTAATAGAATCAAATCAGGTTTTCATTGATAAAACCATATCTGAAACTACCATATATGGAGAGATAGAATATATTGGTGAAGTAAATTTTTCATTTAAAGGACATATTTCTGAAGATATTTTAAATAAAATCTTAGAAACTGGTTTAATTAGAGATTACTTTGGAACTGTGGATAATGAGTATAGTGAGATAAATATTGACAGAAATGGGATTAAAGAAACCATTAAAAAAGAAAGCAATTTAGATTTAGCATATTACGAAAAATATACACAAATGACAATATTAGCATCTAATAAAGAACTAAACTCTGATAACGGAATTAAACTATCGGGGATAGAAGATCAAAGTATAATCGATAAGATCAACTCCTATACTCCAACACAAGATGAAATTCCAATTTTAGCCTCTACTGCAGCTATGGATACTTATAACTTAGAGATAGGACACAAAGTATCTTTAAAAGATGCAGGATCAAATTATCCTGATGTATACGGAACTATTGTCGGTACTTTTGAAAATTATGGATTCCCAACACATGATGCCTATTATAAGCAACAACATCGAATTAGAAGAAGTACAGTATATCAAGAAACTTTTATTTTCCCAATAGATGCAGTTAGATTAATTGAAAGAAACGGAATTAACTATGTAAAAATTGATTTATTATTTGATAAAGAGAAGAATAAAGAACTTTACGATAATAGGGAAGAGATATTGAATCGAATAGCTAAAACTACATCTGGTGATAGTACTGGATACAAACTGGTCCTTTATGATGATATACTGACCGAAACTATTGGACCATTGGAGAAAAATTTGGAATTACTAAGTATTATATATCCAATCATCTTAGTGTTATCATTGATAATCGCTGTAGTTTTACCCTATTTATTAATCCTTAGGAGAAGTGAGGAGTTGGCAATCATGAGAATCCTTGGAGTAAAAGAAGTGGAAGTAAAACGATACGTATTTACGGAGAACTTAACACTAATAATTATTGGAGAAGTAATTGCTATTGCAGTAATAAGTGCAGTAACTTTTAAATCTGGAGTATATCCAATATGGAAGTATCTCTTTGTCATAGTTGGGTACTTGTTAGCAAGTATTATAGGTGTTTTAGCAAGTTTAAAAAATGTGCTTTATAAGAAGCCATTGGAAATGCTACAGGTAAAGGAATAAAGGGAGGGAGTATATTGGTAAAGCTTGAGATGAAGAATTTATATTATAGATATAAAGGTGCAAATAAAGATGTACTAAAAGATATAAACTGTAGATTTGAAGGTGGAGAGTTGAATGCAATAGTAGGCCCTTCAGGTAGTGGTAAGACTACACTGCTTTCCATAATGGCAGGATTAGATAAACCGACCCAAGGGATTATAACTATAAATGATAAAGATTTAAAAGATTTAGATTTAGATGAATACAGAAGGGATTCTATATCAATGATTTTTCAAGCATTTCAATTGTTCCCACTATTGACTGCTTTGGAAAATGTAAGCTTTCCTATGATATACAAGGGAATAGATAAGAATCAAGCAAGAGAAAAGAGTAAAAAAGTTCTACAATCTCTAGGCATAGACAGAGACAAGCAATCCAGGTATCCAGCAAAACTATCAGGAGGAGAACAACAAAGAGTTGCTATTGCTAGAACCCTTGCAACAGGTGCTAAGATAATACTTGCAGATGAGCCAACGGGGAATTTAGATGGAGAAAATAGTAAGAGAATCATTGAAATATTGCAAGAACTGGCACATAAACAAGATTTTTGTGTGATCATTGTTACTCATGATATGGAAATAGCAGAACAATCGGATAATGTATGGAGAATAAAGGATGGAATTATTGAGCAGGTTGAGCAGGTAAAATAGACAATTTGAGAGGTTTTATTATGCTTAAGAAAATAAAAGTAAGCAAATTTGTAAAAAAAATAAAGGATTTTATAGAGGTCTTTTCTTGGTGTGTTAAGCTTTCTTGGAAGGTTTCTCATTTATATACAATATTGAGGGTATCAGCAGAATTGCTTAATCCATTATTAAATATTGCAGCTGTTTTTGTTTCGAGGCAGATAATTAATTATATATCTGCCTCTATAGGCAATCTTAATACTTTCTCAATATATAATCTTTTATTTCTGATGGCTTTAATAGCCTTATTAAAAGTAATAATGATAAAGGTTCAAATCTATTCTAGAATTGTCCATTCAGAACAATTAGACCAATGGATGACAAGAAATATGATAGAATTTTCTTTTGATGTGGATTTAGCATATTTAGATAATCCAAACTATCAAGATAAGATTACATCAGCAATGAGAGATGGTTCAATCCTGGTTCAAGCATTAGGTTCAAGTATATCTGCCATCAGTGCTATTATGTCATTTTTAATAGCATTTGTTATTCTTTCAAATGAGAATATTATTTATGCTTTAATAATGACAATGGCTGCCTTGCCCTCTGGAATAGCTTTTAAATATTATACAGAGTCTCTTTATGGTTTAAGTTTAGGACAAATATCAAATAGGAGAAAGCTGTCGTATATTCAACAGATAGCTTTTAATAGGGATTTTAGCCAAGATGTGAGACTTTTTCAATCAAGTAAGATACTAAAAGATTCCTATGATAATCTATGGGGCAAACTATTTAGTCAGCGTAAGAAAATTTTAAAGAATCGCTCTAGGATAACTCTTATATTAGATTTCTTACCAGAGGTTGTTCTTGTTATTATAAGTGGTCATATAATTTTTAATATAGTGAATGGAAAATTAGTTATAGGGGACTACATATTTTTAAGTGGACTATTGGGACAATTATGGCATTCGACATCTAGCTTTATATCTTCTTCTATGGAAATAGTTGAAAATAAATTAAGGATGAATAATTATAAATCTCTTTTTAAATATACAAACAAAATCGAAGATAATGGTATATTAGAATTAAAAATTGTAGATAGTATTACTTTTAAGAATGTAAGTTTTGTCTATCCACTTAGTGAAAAATATGCTTTGAAAGATATTAGTTTTCATATTAATAATCCTGAGCATGTTGCATTTGTAGGATTAAATGGCTCAGGGAAATCTACTATTATAAAACTTTTACTTAGATTTTATGAACCAACCTTTGGAGAAATTTTGATAAATGGCATTAATATATCATCCTATACTATTTCTTCTTTAAGAAGAAGCTTTAGTGTTTATTTTCAAGATATGAATAATTTTGCCTTTACTATTAAGGATAACTTTCATTTAACAAATCCCGATGTATTGATTAATGATGAGGACATAATTGAAGCTTTAGAGAAAAGTGATTTTATAGAGATTTTAGATTTAAATGAAGCAGGACTAGATGCATATATATCTAAATTTTTCACACCAGATGGTCTAATTCTATCAGGTGGACAAACTCAAAAATTAGCTTTAGCTAGGGTACTATATCGTAAGGATACTATTCTTATATTAGATGAAGTTTCTTCAAATTTAGATCCAAGAGCAGAGCATGAAATTTTCAATACATTGAAGGATATAACTGAAAATAGGCTTACTTTATTTACTTCTCATAGATTATCTAATCTATCATTAGCAGACAGGGTTATAGTTTTAGAAGATGGTAAGGTTATTGAGGATGGTAAACCAGAACAATTATTAAAGGATAATAAAAGATATGCTGAATTATTTAGATATCAGCAGAAAAAATATATGGTAGAAGGTGAAGCTTAATTATGAAAATAGCTGTAATAGATGAAGGGGTATTGCCTGTATTCAATAAAGAATTAAATATAATTGAAAACTTAATGGTCAGTAGTGAAAATTTAGTTATTAATACCAGTGATGATGTTCTAATTAGTACTGATCATGGTTTTAATGTATGTAAAATAATAAATAAATATGCTCCGGAAGCAGAGATTATAAGTATAAGAATTTCTAATTCCACTGAAGTGAATGCAAATATTAAGGCTCTAATTACTGCTTTTAAGTACTGTTTTGATAATAATATATCTATTATACATTTTAGTGGCGGTTCCGTAAATCTTAAGGATGATTATCTATTAAGAGATATTATAAAGGATATTATAAATAACGATCAAATTATCATTGCAGCCTATAGCAATAGTAAAGGTCTTTCATTTCCAGCTGCTTATCCCTATGTTTTTTCTGTTAGGGCTAGTGAGTTATTTAATGAGTATGAAGATAATTTATGCTGGGGGTATAATTTTGTTATGCCCTCCAACCATAGGATAAATATAAATGAAGATATAAATTATATTACTCAAAGTGCTAATAGTTACGCAGCACCAGTATTAACTGCTAAAATATATAATATAATTAAATTTAAGAATGACAATAGTTATATATTAAAAAAATTAGGGATACCTGACAAAATATTTTTATGTGAACATCCTATTTTTTTAGAAGATGTTACTATAATTAATATTGATAATGAGATTATCGTTGAGGAAATATTGCCATTTAAGGTCAGAAAAATATATAGTGATATAAGATTTAAAGCTGATACGAGGGATTATGTTTTTATTCCTAACAAAAATAAAGAATATACTATTGAGAAATTTAGTAGTTTTTTAGAACTACTGCCTAAAAAAGAAGATAGAATTCGTATAGTTTATTTGGGAACCATAGATAAGGAAATTAAGGAGATAATTACATCTTATAAATTTGATTTTTGGTTTATACCAAATGATGAAATTTATCCAATAGATGTACCGAATACAGTTTTAAATAATTTTGCGACTATATACTTTCAAGGCAATAAAGAAGTTGTTTATTACATAATGGCAGGACTAAGAGATGCCTTTCTTGAGGATGGCTATAATTGTTTTTCCATTTCAAATTACATAGATGCTACTTTATATTATATATATTATTTCAAAGATATAGGCAAATCCTACAGAAGAAAACAATTAGAATATGTCTTAGAGCCTGATGTGGAACTAGTATATTTTAAAGACGAATCATTTAAAGAAATAGAGGATTCAATGACAATTGAAGTTACAAAGGATGATGATATTATCAAACTAAAGATTAGCACTTTAGATATGAATGAAGAATTAAATATATGTGGCAAAGTAGATTTTAAAATACTATTAGATAAAATTGTAGATATGGTATAACACAGTTCACATCTATTGATTGTTTAAAGAATACCCCCAGTTAGACTGGGATTCCATTGTTTGTATATTCTTAGGAGGTTTATCTATAGTTTTATTATTTATTTTACATATAGAAGGTTGGTCTATTGTAGAAAATTTATATCCAGAAGACCAGAAGAAATTATTTTATTTATAGGCATGATTATAATTTATTTGGTTTTGAAATTTTGATTAAATGAGCATAATAAAAAAGATAGAAATCTTATTTTCTATCTTTTTCTCTTATATTGTTTAGTTTGTGCGAATAGTAATGGTGCCGAAGGCGGGAATCGAACCCGCACGAGGGTTAAGCCTCACAGGATTTTGAGTCCAGCGCGTCTGCCAGTTCCACCACTTCGGCTTATTCAATCACAAGAACTATAGTAACATAAAACAAATTAAAAATCAAGGATTTTATTTATAATTTGTTTACTCAAAACTTTTTTTAAGATATACTTAATACATACTAGTATAGAAGGGATGATTATTTTGGGAAAAGATAGATTAATGGTAATAGATGGAAGTAGTTTAATATATAGGGCATTTTACGCTCTACCACTTTTATCTACAAAAGATGGCATATATACAAATGGAGTATATGGATTTTTGACTATGCTATATAAAATTAAAGAAGAATATGATCCAAAATATTTATGTGTTGCCTTTGATAAAAAAGGTCCAACTTTTAGACATTTAGAATTTGAACAATATAAGGCTAATAGAGATAAGGCGCCAAATGAATTGTCGCTACAGTTTCCAATTTTAAAAGATATTTTAAACACAATGAATGTAAACCAAATAGAGATTGATGGATTTGAGGCTGATGATATAGCTGGTACAGTAGCTAAATTTGGAGAAGCGAACGATTTAGATGTTATATTAGTTTCAGGGGACAAAGATTATCTACAGTTGGTATCTGAAAAGAGCAAAGTATTGTTAACAAGAAAAGGGATAACTGAACTTGAAGAATATGATTTAGATGCCATGTCAAATAAATATGGTATAACACCTGAGCAATTTATTGATTTAAAAGGACTTATGGGTGACACTTCTGACAATATACCTGGAGTACCTGGTGTTGGTGAAAAGACAGGTTTAAAGCTATTAAAGCAATTTGGTTCAATGGAAAATATTTATGAACATATCGAAGAAGTAAGAGGAAATAAGACAAGGGAATCTCTTATAGAATATAGGCAACAAGCTTTTATGAGTAGAAAATTAGCTGAAATTGTGACTAATGTTCCTATTGATCTTGATATTGATAAAATGGAAGTAGTTGAACCTGATTGGAACAAGTTAAAAGATATTTATGAAAAGCTTGAATTTAAATCATTAATTGAAAAAATACCGAATGATAAAATTGAAGTAAAAACTAAAACATTTGAGACTGAATTTACTGTTATTGAATCTCAAGTAGACTTTGAGGAGATAATTAAGAATATAGAAAAATTAAAGAAATTTGCCTTCAAGTTTGTACTATCAGATGAGAACATACATAAAAGTGAAATATTAGGTATAGCTATAAAAACGGAAAACTCTAACGCTCATTACATAAACTTTGAAGAAAATCAACTTATACCTTGTTTCATAAGTAGTTTTAAAGATATATTTGAAAGAGAAGATATAGAAAAAATAGGTCATAATCTGAAAAATGATATAGTAATACTTTTCAAATTAGGAATAAATATTACATCTATTACTTTTGATACAATAATTGGTCAATATTTAATCAATCCTTCTCAAACAAACTATAGTATAAGTGAGTTAGCAAATGAGTATTTAAATATTCAAATAGAAGGTGAAGAAGATTTACTTGGTAAAGGGAAAAACAAAAAAACATATGGTTCTTTAACTGTAGAACAAAGAGGAGAATATACCTCAAAGATATTAGATTTAGTATTTATGTTAGAAAATCAAATACTAGGAATCATTGAAAGTCAAGGAATGAATGAACTTTTCAAAAACGTAGAACTACCTCTTATAGAGGTATTAGCTAGTATGGAGTACTATGGATTTAAAATAGATATGGACATATTAAAAAATTTAGGAACAAAATTTGATGAGGAGATAGAAGAATTAACTAAAGAAATATATTCTTTAGCAGGAGAAGAATTCAATATCAATTCACCAAAGCAGTTGGGAGAAATACTTTTTGATAAATTAGATTTGCCAGTTATTAAGAAGACTAAAACTGGATACTCTACAAATGCAGAGGTTCTTGATAAATTATTCGATAAGCATCCAATTATAGAAAAAATACTAAAGTATAGACAAATAATTAAGCTAAAGTCAACTTATATTGATGGACTCATAGCGTTAGTAGATGAAGAAACAAATAGAATACATTCTAGTTTCAATCAAACTGTTACAAATACAGGAAGAATAAGTAGTACTGAGCCTAATCTACAAAACATACCAGTAAAAACTGAAGAGGGAAGGGAAATAAGAAAAGCATTTGTTTCTAAAGATCAAGATTATGTTTTGATTGATGGAGACTATTCTCAAATTGAATTAAGAGTATTAGCTCATATTTCAGATGATCCAAAATTGAAAGAGGCTTTTTATCATAATGAAGATATTCATACAAAAACTGCTAGCGAAGTATTTGGGGTTGCAAAAGAGGAGGTAACACCTCTTATGAGAAGTAGAGCAAAGGCAGTAAACTTTGGCATAGTTTATGGAATTAGTGATTATGGTTTGTCTAGAGATTTAAATATTTCTAGGAAAGAAGCAAAAGAGTATATAGATAGTTATTTGCATAATTATCAAAAAGTAAATGAGTATATGGATAAAATAATTGAAGTAGGAAAAAGAGATGGATTTGTTGAAACTATATTGCATAGGAGGAGATATTTACCAGAACTTAAATCTAAAAATTTTGTAGTTAGGTCTTTTGGTGAGAGAATTGCAATGAATACTCCAATTCAAGGAAGCGCAGCAGACATAATAAAAGTGGCTATGGTAGAAATATATAAAAAACTAAAGAATGGAAAATTTAAATCTAGATTGATACTACAAGTTCATGATGAGCTGATAATAGAGGCACAGGTTGACGAAATAGAAAGAGTAAAAGAACTGTTGCAAGAAGTTATGGAAGATGCTATAACATTAAATGTACCATTAAAAGTAGATATGAAGGTGGGAAACAATTGGTATGAAACGAAATAGTTGTAAAGTTATAGGAATAACAGGGGGAATAGCATCTGGGAAGAGTACAGTTACAGAACTATTAATGAAGGAAAGTTTTAAGGTAATAGATGCAGATAAAATTGCTAGAGAAGTAGTAGAAATAGGAAAACCTGCTTATACTGAAATTGTAAATACATTTGGTGTAGAAATATTAGAATCAGACTTAAATATAAACAGAGAAAAACTAGGGAAATTAGTGTTTAATGATTCAAATCTCATAGATAAGTTAAATAAAATAGTTCATCCTAGGATATTTGAAGAAATTGTGCATTTAATCGATGAGTACTGTAAAAGTGAAAGCATAATATTTATTGATGTCCCTCTATTAATTGAAGAACTAGATAATTTCAAATTATATGATGTGAATATAGATGAAATATGGTTAGTATATATAGATAGAGAAGAACAGTTGAAAAGACTCATAAAAAGGGATAAATATGGTTATCAGGAAGCAATAGCAAGGATAAATTCACAGATGTCTTTAGAAAAGAAAAGAGAATATGCAACTGTGACAATAGACAACAACAGTGGAATTAATGAATTAATAATACAAGTAAAAAAACTAGTTGAACCTTTCAAGTAGACATCGGAGGGATGTTTTTGAAAAAAATATTTATAATTACATTATTTATATTATTATTGTTTATGGGAATTAATATTGGATTAAAATTGGTTTATCCACTTCACTATACTGAATATATAATTAAGTACTCTAATGAATACGAGATAGACCCTCATTTAGTGGCAGCTATAATAAATGTTGAAAGTAACTATGATGTAAATGCTAAGTCTCAGAAAGAAGCTAGAGGTCTTATGCAGATATCACCTAATACAGGGAAATGGGCTTCAGGTAAATTGAATATTGAAGATTTTTCTTTGGAGAGTCTTTATATTCCTCAAATAAATATTCAAATTGGTTGTTGGTATATAAATGTATTAAATGAAGAATTTAATGGAAATTTGAAATTGGTTTTAGCTGCATACAATGGTGGAAGTGGCAATGTGAATAAATGGCTTAAAGATAAACAATACAGTATCGATGGAGAGAATCTACATAATATTCCATTTAAAGAGACTGATGAATATGTTAAAAAGGTATTAAAAAACTATAGTATGTATAAAAAAATATATAAAAATACTTTTCAACAGGGACAAAACAAGTTAGATTCTCTATTAGGAAATAGCATAATAATACTTAAAAAAATGTTGAAGCAGTTTTTAGCAAATATCTAGTTTGGGTTGGGAGGAAAGAAACTTGAGAAGAAGGAGTATTATAACTATCTTATTAATTATAGTTATTTCATTAACAGTATCAGGTTGTGATAAAAAGGATAATCTAATAAAGAATATTGATCTTACGGAAGATGAAAATCAAACAACTTTAAAAGAAGAAGAACCAGAATTTGGTGGAGAACTAGTGTTGCCTATAACAACTATAAAATCTCTCAATCCCCTTTTGAGTGAGAATGTAAGTTATTATTATTTTAGTAAATTGATATTTGAGAGTTTATTTGAATTAGACAGTGGTATGAATGTGAAGAATGTTTTGGTAGAAGACTATTCATTAGAAAATGAAGGTAAAGTAGTAAATATTAACTTAAGAAATGATGTATTCTGGCACGATGGAAAGAAATTTACAGCAGAAGATGTGAAATTCACTATTGATGCGATAAAGTATGGTAGTAGTGAGTCTGCATATAAGAGTTTGATTTTGAATGGAGTTAAACCTTTTGGATCATCAGATATACGTCATGTTTTAGATGTAAATATAATGGGAGATTATACTTTGCAGGTGGTATTTGACAGAAGTTATAGTAATGCATTAGAAATATTGACATTTCCTATAATTCCAAGACATAGGTTTGTAACGGGGAAAAGTGAGAAAAATGCTTATATTAATGCTCTAGCAAATAATATAACTCCAGTTGGGACTGGGCCTTATAAACTTGATGAATATGAGAAATTAAAAACCATAAAACTTAAGGTAAATGAGAGTTGGTGGAAAGGCAAACCTTATATTGAAACTATTATAGGCAAAATGTTAGATGATGATGAATTGATTCTTACTTCTTTTGAAACTGGACAGATAGATTTAGCCAATACAGTTGGTATTGATTGGGAAAAGTATGCTCAAAGTGAAAGAGTTAAAATATATGAATACATTGGACAAAACTATGAGTTTTTAGCTTTTAACTTTTCAAAAAATATGTTTCAAGGAGAATCTGGTGCTGCAATTAGAAAGGCAATTGCTTATGGTATAGATATACAAGATATAATACAAAAAGTATATTTAGGACATGCTACACAGATTGATGTTCCAATTCACCCTAATTCTTGGCTTGTAAGTGAAGAGGCTAATGTCTATGGATACAATACTATTGTTGCTAAAGAAATATTGGAAGAGGCAGGATGGACTAATGTAGATGGGATTTATAGAGATGAAAATGGAAATAAGCTTTCTATAACATTAACAACCGATAACAATAATTTACTTAGAATAAAAGCAGCTGATATGATTGCAGAGAACTTAAATAATATTGGAATAGAGGTAATAAAAGATTATAATACAAGTATTCCTGATAAGCTTACAGATGAAATGATAAACAGTGAATGGGACAAATTTCAAACGAAGATTTCAAAAGGGAATTTTGATGTGGCACTATTGGGTTGGAAGTTATCAAATATTCCTGATTTGTCCTTTGCTTTTCATTCATCCCAGATTAAACAAGGAACAAATTTCATAAGGTATAGTGATGAAAAAATGGATGAATTATTACTAAAAGCTTTTAGTGCACCGAATAGGAATATGAAAAGTGAAGTGTATAAAAAGTTACAAAATCATATTACAGAAGAACTTCCTTATGTAAGCCTTTATTTTAGAAATAAATCAATACTTGTAGATAAGAAGGTAAAAGGAAATATATCTCCTACTTTTTATAATATCTATGCAAATATTGAAGAATGGTATATTCCCAGTGAATACCATAATAAATAAGGGTTGATATTATTTTTAAAATGATTATAATATTAATATGTGTGAATAATTGTATAATAGGTGGAATTAGCATATATAGGTTTGCAATTCCACCTATTAGTGATTGAAATAATAGATTAAATCTATGCGGGGATGGTGGAATTGGTAGACACGATAGCTTGAGGGGCTATTGGTGGAAACACTGTGAGGGTTCGAATCCCTTTTCCCGCACCAACCAACAAAGAATAAAGGCTTAAAATATTTGCTTTTAAAGTAAGTATTTTAAGCCTATTTTTTTTGCTCGTTTTATTTGAAGAAAACAGGACTACTATGTGAGTTTTTTAACAATATATACAAGTTTATAAAATCGTGCTATAATAAAAATATCATTATTTTAAGGGACCCAAATTAGATATATGGGTCTTTTAATATGATTTTTCAGTTCTTGTAAAAAATGGATTTAACCAAAATTTGTACTTAATTAATTAATAAATGTGTTAAAAAGTCTAAAAAGGTTTCAAGGATTAAAAACCTATAGAAACTTTTTATACAATAAATTAAAAGAGGTGGAAAAGATGAAGCTAGATAATCTTACTTTTAAAGGAGGAGTCCATGTTCCTCATCATAAGGAATTAACACAAGGAATTCCTCTTAAAAGTGCAAAAGAACCAGAAATGGTTATTATACCTTTACAACAACACATTGGAGCTCCTTGTGATCCACTAGTAAAGGTTGGTGATAGGGTAAAAGTAGGACAGAAAATCGGACAAGCTAATGCATTTGTATCAACGCCTGTTCATTCCAGTGTAGCTGGTATTGTTAAAAAAATAGCACCTATGATTACCCCTACAGGAATGAATATCAATTGTATAACAATTGAGGCAGATGGAACTAATGAACTAGACGAGACCGTGAAGCCAAAGGGGTCATTAGAATCCCTTAGTTCCAAAGAGGTACTTGAAATCATTAAGGAATCGGGAATTACTGGTATGGGTGGCGCAGGATTTCCTACTCATGTTAAATTATCACCACCACCAGAGAAAAAGATTGATACCATAATATTAAATGGAGCAGAATGTGAGCCTTATCTTACTGCTGACCATAGACTTATGGTGGAAAGACCTGAAATGGTTGTGTTAGGGTTAAAATCAATAATGAAGGCGGTCGAAGTTGATAGAGGTTTTATTGCTATAGAGGACAATAAACCTGATGCTATTGACGCAATGAGAAAGGTCTGTTCTGGGGAAACAAACATAAAAGTAGTAACTTTAAAGGCAAAGTTTCCTCAAGGAGATGAAAAGCGTATTATCAACGCAGTAACAGGAAGAGAAGTACCATCTGGTGGACTTCCAATGGATGTTGGGGTTGTTGTTGACAACGTAGGTACAGCAAATGCAATAGCAGAAGCTATTAAAATGGGCAAACCATTATATGAAAGAATAGTTACAGTTACAGGGAATGGGATTATGGAACCACAAAACTTAATTGTAAAACTTGGAACTCCTTTCAAAGAAGTAATTGAACAATGTGGTGGTTACAAGGGGACTCCTGGCAAACTAATTATGGGTGGCCCAATGATGGGATTAAGTCAATTTACAGATGAAATACCTGTTATTAAAGGTACTTCAGGTATTTTGATATTAACTGAAGAGGAAGTAAAACCACAACCAGTAGCACCATGTATTAAATGTGGTAAATGTGTACAGGTGTGTCCAGTTCACTTACAACCATTATATATTAGCAAATTCTCTTTAAATAAAAAATATGATAAAGCTGAAGAATCAAGAGCATTAGATTGTATTGAATGTGGTTCATGTTCTTTTATTTGTCCAGCTAAAAGACCTTTAGTAGAGTCAATTAGGGTGGCAAAAAGAGAAATAATTGCAAAAAGGAAAAAAGCTAAGTAAAGATAGGAGGAATAATTAATGAATAATACACTATTCGCCTCTTCTTCTCCACATATTAGATCAGAAGAGAGTGTTAAAAGGATAATGTTAGATGTATGTATTGCACTAACACCAGCGATAATAGGAAGTATATATTTTTTTGGATTTAAAGCATTTAAGCTTATATTATTATCCGTTGTATCAGCAGTAGTATTTGAAGCTTTAACACAAAAGGCTTTAAAAAAACCTGTTACAATAGATGATTTTAGTGCAGTGGTAACAGGTATACTTTTGGCTTTCAATTTACCTGCTAATGCACCATGGTGGTTGCCAGTTGTAGGTTCAGCTTTTGCAATCATAATAGTAAAACAATTTTTTGGTGGATTGGGTGAAAATTTTATGAACCCAGCATTAGCTGCAAGAGCAATGTTATTAACCTCATGGCCTGGTATTATGTCAACTTTTACAGCACCAGGTCCAGATGCAGTTACAACTGCTACACCATTAGCAATTATGAAAGGTTTAGCAGGAACAGAAGCAACATTACCAAGTTTAAGTCAAATGTTTGTAGGTAATATTGGAGGAGCAATTGGAGAAACTTCATCACTTTTATTATTAATCGGTGCAGTTTATCTGTTATTAAGAGGAGTTATTGATTGGAAGACTCCAATTTCATTTATAGGAACTACTGTTATAATGTTATTCTTATTTGGAGTAGAACCAAATCTTATTCCATACCATATTTTTGGCGGTGGTTTGATATTAGGATCATTTTATATGGCAACAGACTATTCATCAACACCAGTTACCCCCATGGGTAAAATAGTATTTGGTATAGGTGCGGGATTTTTAACTGCTCTTATTAGAGTAAAAGGAGGATATCCTGAAGGTGTTTCATATTCTATATTGTTAATGAATGTAGCAACACCACTTATAGAAAGATTTACTAGGCCTAAAGTATTTGGGGAGGTGAAGTAAGTGAATGATACATTAAAACTAGGACTTATATTACTAATAATCACTTCTATATCAGCAGTGGTATTAGCAGTATCAAATAACGTTACTTCTGTGGCAATAGAAGAGCAAGCAAAAATATTAAATGATACAGCTAGAAGAGAAGTGTTTGAAGATGCTAAAGAATTTGAAGAAATAGAAAGTGAAGTTCTAGATAGCATAAAAGAAAATAAAAATGAAGTAAAAGAAATATATAAAGCTTTTGATAGTGATGGAAACGTAATAGGATATACAATATCTTTGGATACAAAGGCATATCATGGAAATGTTGAACTATTAGTAGGTATAACAACAGATAAAAAAGTTGCTGGAATTAAGGTTTTAAATCATAGTGAAACTCCTGGTTTAGGAGCTAAGGCAGCAGAATCTGATTTCCAAAATAGATTTGTAGATAAATCAGCAGAAGGCGGATTAACTGTGGTAAAAGAAGAGACAACTTCCGATGATGAGATACAAGCTATAAGTAGTGCTACTATAACAACAAAAGGAGTTGTAAATGGAGTTAACTCAGCAATTGAGATATACAATGAAGTTTTAGCGAAATAAGGATTTACTCTTTGGAGGTGTAAAAATTGAAGTTATCTAAAGTATTTAAAGATGGGTTGTTTAAAGACAATCCAATATTTGTACAACTTGTTGGAATGTGTTCTACCCTTGCAGTAACAACATCAGTTAAAAATGGTTTGGCAATGGGAATTGCTGTAACAGTTGTATTAATGGGTTCGAATCTTGTAATATCACTTATTAGAAATATAATACCGGATAAAATTCGTATTCCGTCATTTATAGTCGTAATTGCTACATTTGTAACAATTATTGATATGTTTATGAAGGCTTATTCACGAGAGCTTTATAGTGCATTAGGAATATTTATTCCATTAATAGTAGTTAACTGTATAATATTTGCGAGAGCAGAAGCTTTTGCTTCAAAAAATGGAATAGTTCCATCTCTAGTAGATGGTTTAGGAATGGGTTTAGGATATACTATGGCATTAACTATATTAGCGGCTGTAAGAGAATTATTTGGTGCAGGTACTATTTTAGGTTATCAAATTATGCCTGAAGCATATCAACCAGCATCTATAGCTATAATGCCACCAGGAGCTTTTATTATTCTTGGAATTCTTATAGGTATATTTAATAAAATTAGAATGACTAATGAAGAAAAGAAAAAAGATGAAATGGAAGGTAAAAAAACTGCTGTTGAAGCTTAGTGTAAGGGGGGAAATGTTAGATGTCATTGTTTACGATTTTGATTAGTACTATATTTGTTAATAATTATGTTTTTGCTAGATTTTTAGGTATCTGTCCGTTTTTAGGAGTTTCAAAGAAGACAGAAACGGCATTTGGAATGGGAGTTGCTGTAACTTTTGTTATAACACTAGCTTCTGTTATAACTTGGATGATACAAAAAGCTATATTAGATAAATTAGGTCTTGAATATCTTCAAACCATTGTATTTATTTTAGTAATTGCTACATTAGTTCAATTTGTTGAGATGGTTATGAAAAAGACAAGTCCTACACTTTATAGTGCTCTTGGAGTATATTTACCTTTAATAACTACAAACTGTGTTGTATTAGGAGTTGCAATATTAAATATTCAAGAAGGATATAATTTAATCCAAACAATTGTTAACTCTATAGGAGCATCTGTAGGTTTTGGCCTAGCATTAGTATTGATGGCTGGAGTTAGGGAACAATTAGAACTTTCTGATATACCAAAACCATTAGAGGGTTTTCCAATTGCACTTATTTCAGCAGGGCTAATGTCAATAGCATTTCTAGGATTTAATGGACTTGTATAGGGGGTTAAAAAAATGAGTATAATATTATATCCATTATTAGTATTAGGAGGGTTAGGATTATTATTTGGTATAATTCTTTCATTAGCCTCAAAAGCTTTTGCAGTTGAAACAGACCCTAAGGTAGAAGAAGTAAGAAGTGTTCTTCCTGGAGCGAACTGTGGTGCCTGTGGATACCCAGGATGTGATGGATTTGCTTCTTCAGTTGTTGAAGGAAAAGCACCTGTAAATGGTTGTGCTGTAGGTGGAAAAGCAGTTGCTGAAAAAGTAGCAAAAATAATGGGCGTTGGAGCTGGAGAAACTGAAAAGAAAGTGGCTGTAGTGTTATGCCAAGGCAATAATTCAAAGGCAGTTAAAAAATATAAATATATCGGAATTAATGATTGTAAGGCAGCAAATATAGTATCAGGTGGAGACAAAGCTTGTCAATATGGTTGCTTAGGTCTTGGAAGTTGTAAAGCTGTCTGTAAATTTGGTGCTATAGAAATAGTAGATGGAATTGCTGTTATAGATCCAGAAAAATGTACTTCTTGTGGTCAATGTATAAAAGCATGTCCAAAGGGTATTATACAATTGGTGCCTTATTCCCAAAAAGTAGCTGTAAAATGTAGAAGTTTAGAATTTGGTAAACCAGTAAAGGAAAAGTGTAGTACAGGATGTATTGGTTGTCAAATGTGTGTAAGAGTATGTCCAGCAGAACCAAAGGCTATGCAATTTGAAAATAATGTACCTCATATAGATTATGAGAAATGTATTAATTGTGGACTATGTGCTGAAAAATGTCCAACAGGTGCCATATGGTCTATTCTAGAAAAAAAGAAAGTAGAAGATAAATAAGAAGAAAAGGGCCTAATTTAGGCCTTTTTCTTTTTATTCATTCAAAAATTGTAACTTGTAAATGAAAAATATAAATGGTAAACTTAATATGTGAATCTTAGTAAAAAAAAGGGTGTTTTTAGTTGACAAAAGGGGATAAATATTTAATAATTTTTATTGTAGTAATAAGTTTATTATCATTGGTTTATGTAAAAAAAGCTACTACTAGGTATGATGAAAAATATATACTTATTCAAGTAGATGGCAAAGACTATAAAAAGATATTTTTTGGTCCAGAAGTTATAGGGAAAAAGATACCAATAGAAACTGAATTCGGATATAATCTAATTGAAGTAGGAGATGGAAAGGTAAGGGTAATTGAAGCAGATTGCCCAGATAAACTAGATGTCAAACAAGGATATATATCTAATCCTGGAGAGGTCATAGTTTGTTTGCCAAATAGATTGGTAATTGAGATTAAGGGAGATAGTATAGATGAGGATTTAGATTACATTAGTCATTAAAGAAAGTGTGATAAAGTGAAAAATTTAAAAAAGCTTATTTTTTTGTCCTTATTAGTTTCGCTTGGACTTGCTTTAAGTATTATTGAATCTTTCATTCCGATTCCATTTATTATTCCAGGAGCAAAATTAGGATTGTCAAATATGGTTGTTTTAATAACTCTTGTGGTTTTTGGTTTGAAAGAAGCCTTAATTGTCGGAATACTTAAAAGCTTAGTTTTTACTTTAGCTACAGGAAGTATTTCAAGTTTATTTTATAGCTTATCAGGTTCAACTTTAAGTTGTATAACTATGTTTTTAGTATTTAATTATTTTTCAAATGTTTTTAGTTTGATAGGAGTTAGTATTTTTGGAGCAGTTGCTCATAATACTGCTCAAATATTAGTAGCTAGTCTAATGATGAATAATTATAAAATATTCTCTTATCTACCTGTTTTACTATTGACTAGTCTCTTCACTGGATATTTTACTGGATTAGCTTCAATATTTATTAGTAAAAATTTAAAAAAGACATTTCCTAAAATATACAAGACAAATTAGTAAAGTATAGGTGATAATTATGAAAAAAATAGTTCTTGCCTCTTCTTCTCCTAGGAGAAAAGAGCTTTTAGATAAGTATAGCATTAGTTATAAAATTATATCTAGCAATATCGATGAAGCTACACATATTGGTGAAACACCAGAACAAATAACCATGGCATTAGCTTATGAGAAAGCTTTAGATGTAGCAAATAAATTGAATGATAATGAAATAGTGATTGCTGCAGATACTGTAGTATGTCTTGACAATACTATCTTGGGAAAACCAAAGGATTATACTGAAGCGTTTAATATGCTAAAAATGTTAAGTAATCGCCATCATTATGTAATTACAGGAATAGTAATTTTAAAAGCAAATACAGATCTTAAAATAATAGACTATGAAAAGACTAAAGTGTTTTTTAGACAACTAACAGATGAAAAGATAAAAAACTATTTAGATACATTAGAATTTAAAGACAAAGCAGGAGCTTATGCTATTCAGGGAAAGTGAGAAGTACTTGTAAAGGGAATAGAAGGCTCTTATTCAAATGTAGTAGGATTACCTATTACTAAGCTTGAAATGCTTTTGGAAAAGCATTTTGATATGAGCCTATTATGATGATTGAAAGGGGAGTACTATGGGGGATAATATAAATTTAAATACAAGCTACACTATAAAAGATATGCCATTAAGTGAAAGACCTAGGGAAAAGCTCTATAAATATGGAGTTAAATCACTATCTAATGCAGAACTTATTGCAGTTATTATACGAACTGGCAATAGAGAAGATACTGCTATTGATTTAGCAAATAGGCTTTTAAGCATGGATAGTAAAGGATTAGGATTTTTGTCCGATGCTTCTTTTGAAGAATTGACAAATGTTAAAGGAATAGGTAAATGTAAAGCATCTCAGATTTTGTCTGCTATCGAACTTGGGAAAAGGATTAGTACTCAGCGTGGTGAGGAAAAAGTAAAAGTTACTTCTCCTATAGATATAGTTAATTTAATTATGGAAGAGATGAGATACTTAAATAAAGAGCATTTTAATGTTGCTATATTAGATACTAAGAATCAAATAATAAGTATTGAAGGTATTTCTATTGGTAATTTAAATTCATCAATTGTTCATCCTAGGGAAGTATTTAATGCAGCAATTAGACGTAGTGCAAATTCAATTATACTTATTCACAATCACCCAAGTGGAGATCCTACACCAAGTAGAGAAGATATAAATATTACCAGTAGAATAATTGAAGCAGGTAATATTATTGGCATTAAGGTATTAGATCATATCATTATAGGAGATAATAGGTATATAAGTTTTAAAGAAAGAAGTATAATATAATTTAAGACATGCAAGGAAGGAGCTAAAATATATGGGATTATTTAATGCTTTTATTAAAGATATGGGTATTGATTTAGGTACAGCGAATACTTTAGTTTATATTAAGGGAAAGAGTATTGTAACGAGAGAACCTTCTGTAGTTGCTATACATGCTAATACAAATGAGGTTTTAGCCGTTGGTGAAGAAGCGAAGAAGATGATAGGAAGAACTCCAGGTCATATAGTAGCGATAAGACCATTAAAAGACGGGGTTATAGCAGATTTTGATATAACTCAAAATATGTTAAAATATTTCATAAGAAAAGCAAACAGTAAACGTTCGGTTTTTCAACCTAGAGTAGTAGTCTGTGTACCATCTGGAGTAACAGAAGTGGAAAAGAGAGCTGTAGAGGAAGCTACAATACATGCAGGAGCTAGGGATGCATATCTTATTGAAGAACCAATGGCTGCAGCTATTGGTGCAGGATTACCAGTACATGAACCAACAGGCAGTATGATAGTAGATATTGGAGGAGGAACTACTGAAGTAGCAGTTATATCTTTAGGTGGAATTGTAACTAGTAAATCTATCAGAATTGGTGGAGACGAACTTGATGAGTCTATTGTAAATTACATTAAGAAGGAATATAGTCTTATGATAGGTGAAAGAACTGCTGAAGAAGTAAAAATCGTTATTGGTTCAGCAGATGGAGGTAATAAAGAAACAAAAATGCAAATAAGAGGAAGAGATTTAATCAGTGGTTTGCCAAAGACTTTAGAGGTTACATCTAAAGAAATTCATGAGGCAATGAAAGAACCAATATCAAATATCATTGATGCCATAAAGTTTACTCTAGAAAAGACACCTCCAGAACTAGCATCAGATATTATGGAGCAGGGAATTATGCTTACAGGTGGAGGAGCACTCTTAAATGGTATTGATAGGCTTATTAAAAATGAAACTGGAATGCCTGTTCATATTGCAGAAGATCCACTTGATTGTGTAGCAATAGGTACTGGAAAAGCTTTAGATAGTATAGAAGTGCTTAAAAAGACTACTGTAAATTATAAAAGAAATTAATAAGTGGTGATATTAAATGTCGTTTTTTAAAAAATATAAAAACAGAATGATAGTAGCTGTAGTTACTATCGTTCTCATTGTTGTTATTGGTATAACTAGTAGTGAACGAATAAAACTTTCAGGTGTAGAAAAAACCATTGGAAATATACTATCTCCAGTACAAAAGTTTTTTTTCAATATAGGTAAATCTATTTCTGATGTTTTTAGTACTATAGGTAATATAGGAAAAATAAAAGAAGAAAATGAAAAATTAAAAAATGAAATAGCGAAGTTAGAAGATCAAAATAGAAAATATGAAGATATTATTTCTAAAACTGATTTTTTGAGAAATGAATACAAACTTAAAGAGGGTACAAAACATAATTTGATTTCTGCTCAGATTATTGGCAAGGAACCAGAAAATTGGTTTGATAAGTTCACAATAGATAAGGGTACAAAGGACGGAGTAAAAAAAGGTGACACGGTTATACAAGGAGTGGAAGTTGAACAAAATGTAGTTCAAGAAGGCATTATAGGTAGGGTAGCAGATGTAGCAGATAACTGGGCAAAGGTTATTTCAATAATAGATGAAGGTAGCAATATATCTTTTAAAATTATTAGAACACAAGATGGGGGCGTTTTATCTGGAAATGTGGATAATGAAATAAAGGGTTATTTATTTGATAGTAAGGCAGATGTAGTAAAGGGAGACAAGCTTTTTACTTCAGGATTGGGTGGAGTTTATGTAAAAGACCTTTATATAGGTGAAATAAGTGATGTAGTGAAAAAAGAAGAAGATTTAATGAAGAGAATATCAGTTTCACCTGCAGTTGACTTTAAAAAGATCTATAAGGTGTATATTATTTCTAATAATTAATAAAGGGGTATTTCCATTGCAAGGTTTAATTATGTTTATTATTGTTGTGATAAATTTCATATTGCAGTGTACAGTCTTTCAGTATACACGAATATTTGGTGTTATGCCTAATACTGCTTTAATAATAGTGGTATGTATAGCTATATTAAAAGGGAAACATATTGGTGGCATAATAGGTCTATTAGCTGGTTTTATACAAGATATTATGTTTAGCCAAACTATAGGACCCAATGCATTAGTACTTTTTTTTATTGGCTACTTAGTAGGTATGACGGATCAAAAATTGTATAAAGATAGCTTATTTATACCTTTTATTATAACTTCGCTATCTACTTTAGCATATCATAGTTTATATTATGTTATTATGTTTTTTTTAGGTACCAATATTAGATTTGTTCATTTTTTCAAGAAGGTTGTATTAATTGAAATAGTATATAATAGTATTTTAGCTATGCCAATTTATAAATGGTTTTCAAAAATATTTACCGTTCCTTCCATTCGTTTTGGTAAGAGATAGGAGTGAGGTAAGTGAAATTTTTAGAGAAATTAAAAAATAGATACAATATTATAATGTTATTTCTTTCTATAATGTTTATAGCGCTTTCATTTAGATTGGCGACTCTTACCATAGTAGAAGGTGATAAATATAGGGAATTATCTGACACAAAAAGGGTAAAAGAAATTGCTATTACACCCCCTAGAGGAGAGATAAGGGATAGATATGGTAGATTATTAGCAGGGAACAAGCCAAGCTTTACTGTACAAATTTTAAAAGATGAGCTAAATATAAAAGATAAAGAGAAAAAAAACAGAGTTATTTTAGAATTAGTAAAGTTACTAGAAGAAGATGGAGTAGTTTATATAGATGAATTCCCTATAAAATTAAATACTTTTCATTATGTTAATGAAAATGATCTTGAAATAGAAAGTGTTGACCCTGTAGATGAAATAATTGATGTTATTATTAATAACAATTTATTAGCTGAATTATTAGACACATATTATTCAGGACAAAGAGAAGGACATTTTTTATTTTTAACAGCAAATAAGGCTATACATGCTTTAGAGAGTAAAGGAATAGATATACCTATATCTATTTCTTTAAGTGGTGGAAGTGTAGTTTATACTTTTGATGAGAATGCAGATATTGAAAAATGGAAAGAAGAAAATAGTTTGCCCTCTGAAATAGAACCAAAGAGGGCTATAATCAATCTCATAAATAATGATAAAAGTGTCATTAGAAAACTTATTGATCATCCAATTTCTAGAGAGTTGACTTATAAAATTCTAAATGAGAAAGGACTTATTAATAACATTAAAATGGAAGACTTTTCTCTTGGATTTGAAGAAGAATATGTTAAACAGAAAAAATATCTAATGAAGAATTTCAATACTGTAACTATGGAATCTAGTGCAAAAGATGATTTTGTAAATATTGTATTAGATACTGCTATTAGTGATTTGTTAGAAAATGTTATAGAAAAGACAGGTAAGGACGGTAAGGTAAGCAAAAAGATTATACCTGGTGAAGTATTAATAAAATTAATAGAGGAAAAAGGAGAAGAATGTTTAGTTACTTTTAATGTAAATGAAGAAAATAAAGTTACTTATAAATTTAAGGAAAATAAATCTTCAAAGATACAAAGCCCTATTAAATATCTTATTGATGTAGGGAAGAAAACAAAAGCTATAAATGAAATGATACTCAATAAAGATATTATTTCTACAGCACAAGAGCTGTTGTTAAGCAATGGTATCAATCCTAAGATATCTATTGCAGATTTAGATAATATAGAGTATGTTTCTATAAATAACAAAAATGAATGGTACAGTAGATTTAAAATACCAGAGAAACATAATGTAGAAGAAGCATTTAATGATCTTAGAAAATCATATAAAATAGGTGATGATTTAAGTGTATATGAAGTTAGAAGTATGCTGCTTATATATGAGCAATTAAGTAAGCAAGGTTATAGAGCTTACCAACCTATAAATATTGCTTATGGTATAAAAGATAAGACAGTAGCTAAAATCGAAGAGGGCGGTATGGACCTACCTGGAGTAAGTGTTTCTATAGAACCTGTCAGATATTATCCTATGGGCTATACAGCAGCTCATATATTAGGTTACTTAGGTAAAATATCTCAGGCTAATGAAATTGATAAATATGTAAAAGAAAAAAAATATTCTCCAAATGATATTATTGGCAAAACAGGTGTTGAAGAAAAGTTTGAAGATCAATTAAAAGGTAAAGGTGGTACCAAGAAAGTTGAAGTTGATGTGTTTGGAAACACTATTAATGTATTAGATGAAGAAAAAGCTACACCTGGGAATAATTTGTATTTAACGATAGATGCAAAACTTCAGCAAGTAGCTGAGGAATCTTTGAAATATAGTCTTGAACAAATACAAAAAGGTGGAACATATGAGAGCAAGTGGGGTAATTATAAGTATGGTACAAATAGAAAAAAAGGAAGACCATATGTAAATGCTACATCAGGTGCAGTCGTTGCTATAGATGTAAAAACTGGAGAAGTATTAGCTCTTGCTAATTATCCAGCTTATGATCCAAATTTATTTGCAACAGGGATATCTAGTGCAGATTGGGCAAGCCTTTTTCCAGAAAATGAAGATGATCCACTGGCGCCTAGACCTCTTTACAATATAGCAATACAAACAGCAATACAACCTGGTTCAACGTATAAGATGATAACTGGCTTAGCTGCCTTAGAAAAAGGTTTAAGTCCAAATAAAACTATTAGAGACATGGGTTATGTTGAAATAGGAAATAAAAGGTTTGGATGTTGGCTATGGAATAGTCATAGAGGAACTCATGGACCTGAAAATATCTATGATGCGTTGAGAGATTCATGTAACTATTACTTTTATTCTGTTGTAATGGGGAAAAATCAACGAACAGGAGAAAACTTAGGCATGAAGGTAAATATAGAAGATATAGTTGAATTATCAAAAGAATTTGGATTAAATGATAAAACTGGTATTGAAATAAATATTCCAAATGAAACACACGGAGGAGTTCCAGATCCGACTGTAAAGATTGCTTCTACAAAAGCGTTATTAAAGAGGTATTTAAAACAAAATATCAAGAATTATATAAAAGAAGATGTTAAGATTACAGATAAACAGCTCACTAAGCATATAGAAGAGATTTTAAGTTGGATTGATTTAGAAGAGGTTTTAACTAGAGGAGAAGTTATTAGAAGATTAGATAAGATGGGAATTGACCCAGAAAAGAAAGTCAATGGTGAAAGACAAGGATTAGCCGATAAGATAAAATATGACTATTTAAATCAAGCAAAATGGAATATAGTAGATACGCTTAATATTTCCATAGGGCAGGGTGAAAATGCCTATACTCCTATACAGATGGCTAACTACGTTGCAACTTTAGCTAATGGAGGCTATAGACACAAGGTAAGTGTAGTAGACAATATTAAAAATTATGATAATACTATGGTTTTACAAGATGTTAAAAATGAAGGAGAAAGAATTAAACTTAATGATTATGATAATTTGGATCATGTAAAAACTGGTATGAGAAAAGTAGTTAGTGAGGGTACAGCTAGGAGTATATTTCCAAACTTTCCTGTTTCAGTAGCTGCAAAGACTGGAACTGCACAAAAGAGTGGAATTAATCCAGCTACTGGGGACACTTATGATGATTTTGCTTGGTTTGTAGCTTTTGCACCTTATGAAGAACCGGAAATAGCTGTGGCTGTTGTACTATTTCAAGGTGGAAGTGGAGGTTATGCAGGACCTATAGCTAGAGAAGTAATAGCAGAGTATTTAGGACTAAATAAGGAAGCACAAATAGAGAAATTGCCTTTTACAACTGAATTGGACAGGTAATAAACCTACCAATTCAGTTTTGTTATAACTTACAGGAAAGTTCCAGTTTTTTTAATATGGAACTTTCCGTAAATGGGTTTTAAGAAACATTTTGCTTATATTTAATTCTTCGATAGAAGTTTTTTTTATAACAAATAGTAATATAAAAATATAAAAATAGTACTTTTTTTAAAATATAAGAAGGAATTTAATAAAAAATGAAGAATACTAACTAATGAAGGTTTCTGGAGGTTTTGCAATGGATTATGACTTTATTTCATTTAAAGGAACACAGGACGGAATTTACATCCATATAAAAGAAGGAGATTTTAATCATATAAAAGAAGAATTAGATATGAAACTTAGTAAATTTGGTTCATTTTTCAAGGGTGGTCAAATTGTTGCTTTTAAAGGAATGAAATTGTCTGAGTATGAAGAGAGTCAATTAAGAAATATTGTTAATGATAAATATAAATTAAAAGTATTAGAGGAAGAAAATATACAAGAAGATAATATTAAAGAAACTAAAGAAAGTGGTTATTTTCAAGGAATCGAGGAAGGGATGACTTCATTTATTAGGACAACCGTAAGGTCTGGACAAATAATTCAATATGAAGGAAATATAGTTGTACTTGGTGATGTAAATCCAGGAGGAATAATTGAAGCTAAGGGTAATATTGTTGTTTTAGGTACTTTACGGGGCGTAGCACATGCAGGATGTGATGGCAATAGAAATGCAATAGTTTCGGCCTATGACCTTAAACCTACTCAACTTAGAATTGCTGATTTGATTGCTAGAAGTCCTGATGGGGAAGTCATTAAAAGTTCTAGATGGCCAGAAGTAGCAAAGATAGAGGGAGATGAAGTAGTAATTGAGACATATTTGCCCAAAAACAATTTGTAGAGGAGGATTGATGATATGGGAAAAGTATTAGTAATAACCTCAGGTAAAGGTGGGGTTGGAAAAACTACAACTACTGCTAATATAGGTACTGGTCTTGCTATGTTAGGAAAGAAGGTTGTTGTGGCAGATGCTGATATTGGTCTTAGGAATCTAGATGTAGTTATGGGACTAGAAAACAGAATAGTTTATGATATAGTAGATGTAGTAGAAAAAACTTGTAGATTAAAGCAAGGTCTTATAAGGGACAAGCGTTATGAAGGACTTTATCTTTTACCTGCAGCACAGACAAAAGATAAAAATGCTATTAAACCAGAACAAATGCTTGAATTATGTAATGAATTAAAAGAAGAGTTTGATTATGTATTAATTGATTCACCTGCAGGAATAGAACAAGGTTTTCAAAATTCAATTGTTGGTGCAGATGAAGCAATTATAGTTACTACTCCAGAAATATCTGCAGTAAGAGATGCAGATAGAGTTATTGGTCTTTTAGAAGCAAGGGGGTTACATAATCCTAAGCTGATTGTCAATAGACTTAGACCTGAGATGGTCAAAAAAGGAGATATGATGAATATAGAAGATATGATTGATATATTAGCTATAGAATTGTTAGGGGTTGTACCTGATGATGAATCAATAGTTATTTCAACAAATAGGGGAGAACCTGTAGTTACTGATGAGGCAGCTCTTTCTGGGAAAGCTTTTAGAAATATTTCTAAAAGAATATTAGGGGAAGAGGTTGAGTTGATGAACTTAGAGATTGAGGATGGAAAGTTGACCAAGATTTTTAAAATATTGTTTGGTAAATAAAAGGGGGAATTAGTTTGGATCTGTTTAAAATATTTTCTAAAGACAAAGCGAACAGTAAGTCAGTAGCTAAAGAAAGACTCAAGCTTGTCCTAATAAATGATAGAGCAGATATTTCTCCTAAATATTTAGATATGATAAGAAATGATATTACTAGAGTCTTATCTGAATATATGGTAATAGACGAAGAAGAACTAGATATAAAACTTACTAGATCTATTAGAGAAAGTGATGATACACCTGTACCTTCATTGGTAGCAAATATACCTATTATAAAGATGAAGGATAAAAATGTAGGATAAGATTAAAAATATTTTAAATGTGCAAAATAAATTAAAACCCTAGCTAAAGTTAGGGTTTTAATTTATTAGAAAGGAATAAAAAATGAAAAATAATAAGAAGATATCAATTTTTTTAGTAATAATTATGTTTTTTTTGATTATTTTATCTGCTTGTGGAAAGATAGTACAAAAAGAACATGAGGATATATCAAGAACTGAGTTTATGATGGATACTGTAATAACCATTAAAATATATGACAAAATAGATGAAAATGTATTTGATGCAGTATTTGATCGTTTAAAGGAAATTGAAAATAGAATGAGTAAGACTATAGAAAATAGTGATATAAGCAATATAAATGCTAAAGCGGGTATAGAGCCTGTCCAGGTTCATGATGATGTTTACTATGTTCTTAAAAAGGCTCTTTATTTTGCAAAACTGAGTAATGGTGCATATGAACCTACCATTGGACCATTAGTTGAACTTTGGAATATAAAAGGTGAATATGAAAATGAAGTTAAAACATTGCCTGATGAGAGTAAGATACATGAATCTTTAGAAAAAATTGATTATAATAAACTTAAACTATTAGAAGATAACAAAGTTTTTCTAAAAGAAAAGGGAATGAAAGTCGATCTTGGGGGAATCGTAAAAGGATATGCAGCAGATGAGACTAAAAGAATCCTAAAAGAAAAAGGTGTTAAAAGTGCCATAATAGATCTTGGTGGAAATATTTATGCATATGGAAGTAAACCTTCAGGAGAAGCTTGGAAAATAGGAATACAAAATCCTTTTGACTTAAGTAATCATATAGGAATAGTAAATGCAGTAGACAATTCAATAGTTACATCAGGAGATTATGAGAGGTATTTTGAACTTAATGGAAAGAGATATCATCATATAATTGATTCGAAAACTGGATATCCTTCACAAAACGAACTATCAGCAGTATCTGTTATAACTAAAGATTCAATAGATGGAGATGCGCTATCTACAGCACTCTTTGTACTTGGGATCCAAGAAGGACAAGAATTGTTAGAAAAAGTTAACAATGCAAATGCATTGTTCATAACTAAAGAAAAACAAGTTTATGTACCTTCAAGTTTTGAAGATAACTTTAAACTTAAGAATAATGAATTTAAAATAATGAATAATAAGTGATAATGTGAATAAAATCCACCTATTATAAATATTATATTAATAAAGAAATAGGTGGGTGATCTTATGAAAAGAAGAAGTACAGGAAATGTTCTTAGTAGGTATAGATATTTTTATAAAGATAAAAGGTATTATAAAAAATTATTGAATAGAATAGTTATAGTTTTAATAATTTTATTGATTGTGGTAGTATTTAGAAGAATTAGTTCGACTTTTACTGATAATGTTATTAGGATAATTAAAAAAGGTACCTCTTATGAATTTAGTATAAAAGAAGATGGTAAAAAGATATTAGAAGAAGCTAAAAAACTATGGATTATACCTGAAAAAATAAAGGAAGTATTCAATATAAAAGTGGACAATCAAGACTTTTCACCACCTGTAGAGGGAAATATTTATAAGCCTTTTGGTGAACTCAATATTACTAGGGGAAAGAAAATATTCAATAAGGGCGTAGACATCATACCAAGTGGAGATAATGATATATTTTCTATAGGGGATGGTATCGTTACTCAAGTTGAGGACAAGAATAGCTTAGGTTATTTCGTAACTATTAAATATGAGGATATTGAAGTAGTTTATGGATATCTAAAGGGAATATGTATAACTAAAGGTGATAATGTTTTAAAAGGGCAGAAAATTGGTTCCCTTGGAACCAATTCGGAAGGTGGAAATAGATATTTACATTTTGAAATATGGAAGAATGGAAATCCTATAAATCCAGTAGAAATTGTGAAGCTTAATCAATGAGTCAGGGACTCCTGACTCATTATCTTTTTTTTGTTACATTAAAAAACAATAATAATGCTAAGGAACTAGAAATAGAAGCAATAGTTAATATAAGCTTGTACCCCTTTAAAACATAAAGGCAAGGTCCGAAAATTGAAAACAGAATAATCATCAGTGCATTTGTGAAGGATAATAATGTCATAAATGTTGTTCTTTTTTCTGGGAATGCTTCTGTACATATAGCTTGAAAAGCACTCCAACCTCCGTCTATTCCAATAGCATATAGTATAGCAATTATAGTAAATGCAGGAATAGATTTTACATATGCAATTGGTATTATTGTTATTACCATTAGGGTAAAAAATATTTTTGTGAATTTTTCTTTGCCTATTTTATCTGAAATAAATGTGCATAGAGTTACACCTATTACAGTTCCACAAGCTAATATAGTATATATATATCCAATTTGAAGTTGACTTAAGTTAAAATCATTATTAAGATAAACTCCTAAATAACTGAAAAAAATATAAGGTGATGTTATTGACAAAAACTGAATAATTAAAAGCTTTAATCCTACTGGATCTTTAAGTATCTCTAGTACATCCCTAAAGTCAATATTTTTATTATTTGATTTTTTAGATTCAGGAAGTCTTGTTAGTAATATCAAGCATATAAGTGCTATTATTGCAAAGGGTATGTATATTCCCTTTATATTATTAAAGGTATTAACTATGTAAGTTGCGTACAGTGGACTTACTAGTATTGCAACACCAAAGGCAATTCTAATTATTCCAGCAGCTTTTCCTCTTTTTTCAAAGGGAACAAAGTCACTTATGTAGGATATAACTGAAGCATTTAATGAAAAATATGCTAAGCCTATAAAGGTTCTTCCTAAGGCAAAGACTAATGAGGTTTTTGCAAAACCACTAATCAAAGTACCTATGATATAAATAATTAATGAAAAAGAGATATACTTTTTCTTTCCATATTTATCTGCCCAAACTCCTAGAAGTGGTACAAAGAGACCAACTAAAGAAAATCCTAAACCTAATCTTATTACAGAACTATCTGCAATATTAAAATAGTTGGCTAAAAACGGAGCTATAGGACTTATAGTGTTTAGTTCCATAGAAACTATTAAATGAATCAAAAATCCTGTTAAAAAAATTAAAAATAAATTCATAAAATTCCTCCTTTTTAAGATATCACATCTAATTCTAGTATATTTTAGTTGAATTTTCAACAAAAAGAATGTATAATATTCGTGAATCTAATATATCGTCTAACGATATTATAGTTTGGAGTGAAAAATATGAAAGCAACTGAAAAAGCAGAAAAAATTTCTGAGTATATTAGAGAATGTGAAAAAATAATTCATAAAAAAGGACATGAAATAGCACAAGAACATAATTTAACTATTGAACAATATCATCTATTGGTTGTACTTAACTTTTCTGAAGTAACACCAACTATTGGTGAAATAGCTGAAAAGTTTTGTAAGGCTCAAAACACTATGTCAGAAAGAATATCTAGACTTGAAGAGAAGAAACTAGTTGAAAGAATTAATGATTTAGAAGACAGAAGAATTATAAGAGTTAATATTACTAAAAAAGGGAAAGAGCTAGTAGAAACTATCAGGAAAGAAAGGAGCAGTGTTTTTGTTTTAAATGCTATAGCAAACATTAAGGAAGAAGATGTTGATGAACTTATTAGACAATTAGAAAACTTATATTTACATCTAGAAAAGGAGGAATAATAAATGATTAAAAAATTTGTTTCATACTACAAACCACATAAGAAATTATTTATTCTTGACATGGTTTGTGCATTTTTTATAGCTGTATTAGATTTAGCATTTCCAGTAGTCACTAGAAATTTTATTAATAAATATATTCCAAATGGGAATGTAGATTTAATGATTAGATGGACAATATATTTAGCATTACTTTTTATACTAAGATATATTGCACAGTATATTGTAAACTATTGGGGCCATGTTGTGGGTGTTAGGATTGAGCACGATATGAGAAGGGATATATTTGAACACCTTCAGACATTGTCCTTTACTTATTTTGACAAAAATAAAACTGGGCATATCATGTCTAGGATAGTTAATGATTTAAGAGAAATAACAGAACTTGCTCATCATGGTCCAGAGGATTTATTTATTTCTCTTGTTATGTTGATAGGTACTTTTATTATTCTTATAAGAATTGAGTGGAGATTGACTTTAATTATATTCGCTTTTGTGCCAATAATGATATGGTTTGCAATTTCTAAGAGAAACAAGATGTCAGAGTCCTTTAGACAAGTTAGAAAAAAGATAGCCAATGTGAACTCACAATTAGAGAATAGTATTTCTGGAATAAGAGTAGCTAAATCTTTTACAAACGAAGATTATGAAATAGATAAGTTTGCTGAGGGAAACATGGCATTTATGGAAGCTAGAGAAGCTTCTTATAAGGCAATGGCAGAGTTTATGTCTGGCATTAACTTTATGGCTAGTATTTTAAATCTAATTGTACTGAGTGTTGGTGGGTTATTTGTATATTATGGATTGATAAGATATGGTGATTTAGCAGCTTATATATTGTTTGTAAATCATTTCATGCAACCTATAAGAAGACTTACTGAGTTTGCACAACAATATCAAGATGGCATGACAGGTTTTGAAAGATTTATGGAAATAATGAATATTAAACCTGATATTGTTGATAGTGATAATGCAGTTGCTTTAAAAGATGTTAAGGGAGAAATTGATTTTGAAAATGTTTCATTTAGTTATAGTAATGGCAAGGAAACAGTTCTCGCGGGGGTAAATTTAAACATTGATGCAGGAAAGACAGTGGCAGTGGTTGGTCCATCTGGAGCTGGAAAAACTACACTATGCCACTTAATCCCAAGATTTTATGAAATAGACGAAGGAAAAATAAGCATTGATGGAATAGATATAAAAGACATAAAGCTTAAATCCCTAAGAAAAAATATTGGTTTAGTTCAGCAAGATGTATTTTTGTTTACAGGAACAATAAGAGACAATATACTATATGGAAATCCAAATGCAACTGATGAAGATATAATGGATGCAGCTAGAAGAGCTAGTATTCATGATTTTATTGAAACTTTACCAAATGGATATGATACCTATATTGGAGAAAAAGGAGTGATGCTCTCAGGAGGGCAAAAGCAGAGGATATCTATTGCAAGAGTATTTTTAAAGAATCCTCCTATATTGATATTAGATGAAGCCACATCTGCCTTAGACAATCAAACTGAAATAGCTATACAAAAATCCTTAGAAGAGCTTTCTCATGGTAGAACAACATTGGTTATAGCTCATAGATTATCAACTATAAAAAATGCAGATGAGATTGTTGTATTAAGTAGTGAAGGGATAGAAGAAAAAGGTAGGCATGAAGAACTTCTTGAATTAAATGGTATATATGCTGAACTCTATGAATCACAATTTAAAGTATTGTAATAGTAGACAAGTTTCAAAAGTACCTCCCCATTCATATCATGATATTGTAATATAAATGGGGAGGTTATGTAATGGATAATAATTATAATATTCCATATCCAGAGCTATACTATCGGATATATCCTAAAGTAGTAGATGTGGTAAACAAAAATATTGGTTTTACTCAAATGGATGAAATTATCTCACAAGACAAAGTGGACAATATGGTAAATGAAGTTTATGAACAGATGCTAGAAGAGTGTCCAGAAATAGGTGAAGATCCTATGGAAAGAAGACAGAGAATGTCAAGATTTAGGGCTATGCAAAGACCTTTCTATGGCAGAGGAAGGCTTATAAGAGACATAATATCAATAATACTTATATCAGAATTACTTAGAAGGAGGAGTCCCTACAATAACTATGGACCAGGGTACGGTTATGGACCAGGGTATGGATATGAACCTTGGTATTAGTATGAAATAAGCCTTTAGGGCTTATTTTTTTTGACTCATTTTATAGTATTGGAGATAAGAATCCTAAATTTAAATATAAAAAGAGGTTTTATATGATATTTATAGAATATTAATAATAATATTAAATGGTAGGTGATATTATGAAATATAATATGTACTTAATTATTATAGGAATTATGGCACTGATTGTATTAACAATTATTATTGTTAAAGATGTAAAAAGGAGAGAAAGAAGAGATTATGTAATAGCATATTTACCTATTAACTTTGGAAAGTACTTTTCAATATTTATAAGTTATTTTTTAATTTCCTATTTTAGCATTAATTTCTTTGTAAGAGATATGAAGGAATTGTATACAAGTTTGTCACCAAAATATGTTGATAGAATTTATAATCTATTGGACCCTAAAATATTAGATGCAATTGCAAATAAATTATTAAATGATGGCGAAGATGTATTAGCTATTCAGACATTTAGATTAGCAGGGAAAAGTAAGAATTTCTACACAGGATTATTACTTATAATAATAGGAATTTATTATCTTTATTCATGGCTAACTAGAGATGAGATATGGGAAGAGGGAATTTATTATGATGGTTCTACTTTGTCTTGGAAAGAGATAAAAGACTATAAATGGGAAAAGGAAACAAAAAAGAAGAATGGGGAGATAATAACCAAGTATTACAAATTAAATTTGGGCGTATATAAAAGTAAAATTGGAAAAGCCCTAAGTAATGAGGAGACAAATCCATTGATTCTAAAAGTTTACAAAGAAGATAAAGAGAAAGTTGATGAGTTCTTAAGTAGAAAAACACTTCAATCGTAACCTATTTGTAACTTATATTTCCTCATTTGGGAGTATAATATAATTGTAGAATGGTTTTTCTAAATGTAATAGAAAAATAAAAGAGGGGGATTTAAATGAAAAGGAAAATATCTATTTTATTGGTATTGACAATGATTTTGACTTTAATTCCGTTTAGTTCATTTGCACAACAGAACTTTGATAAGCAATTAAAGGAGGCAATTATCAAAAGTAAAAAGTTATTTAATATTGGAAGTGAATATGACAAGTTTGAGCATAATATCAATTCCTATGATGGAAATACAGTATTTTATTTAAACTGGTCAGACAGCAAAGGAAAGTTAGGTAATATTGATGTTTCTTTAACTTTAGATGGGACAGTTTTAAGTTATGGTAAGTGGAAACCCTACTTTGGAGATGATAAACCAAAACTTCCAAAGGTAAGTAAAGAGGAAGGACTTAAACTAGCAAAAGACTTTATAAAAAAGGTATCTCCTAAATTTGCAAACAATATTCAATATGTAGATAATAATGAAACTTTAAATCCAAATTCTGATAGTTATTATTACTATTTTGTAAGAACTGTTAATGGCATTCCTTATAGTGAAAATTCCATTGACATATCTGTAGACAATACTACAGGAGAAGTAAAAAATTATTATACAAATTGGGATATGAATGTAGCATTTCCAAATGCAAAAGATATGATTTCTAAGGAGAAGGCAAAAGAATTATACAAAGATAAAATAGGTCTAAAGCTTTTAATTAAGTCTAGTTATAATTTTGACCTAGATGGTCAAAAACCTAATATATATTTGATCTATGGACCATTGGATACTGATTTGGGTATCAATGCAAAAAATGGGGAGATTGCCTTTTTCCGCAATGATTTTAGAGCTTATGACAAGGCTTGTGGTGGGAAAGGAGCAGAAGAAGCAGAATTAAATCCAGATGAACAAGAAGCAGTAGATAGTATTGCAGGCCTTATTTCAAAAGAAGAGGCTGAAAAGGTTGGTAGAGAGTTATTAAAAATAGATTCAGAATACAAAATTGAGTATATTAGTTTGCATAAGAATTGGAGAAGTAAAGATAACTATACATGGAATATGAGTTTTGTTAAAAAGGTAGATTCAAAAGAATTTTATGCAAGTATTGATATAGATGCAAAGACTAAGGAACTTGTACAGTTTAATAAATATGGTTATGTAGATCCAAATAAAAAAGTACAATACAAAGAAGATGAAGCACTAAAGATTGCAAAGGAATACATTAGCAAAATGAATCCTGATAAAGTTAATCTCATTGAATATAAAAAGAATTATAATTATTATAGACCAGTGGAAGAAGAACAAACAGAATATAGATTTGAATTTGTTAGAAAAGAAAAGGATGCATATGTTATAAATAATGGTATAGAAGTTTCAGTTGATACAAGAGATGGAAGTATAAACGAATACAGAATTAGTTGGGGCGAGGATAAATTACCATTTCAAGACAAGGTAATACCAATAGATAAGGCTTATGATATATTATTTAATGATATTGGAATGGAACTTAAATATATAAATCCTAATGGATATGATGGTAAGTATTCAACAGAAAAGAAAGAAGCTGTATTAGTATATGGCCTTAAGAATGAAAAACCAGCTAATATTGATGCTAACACTGGAACTATATTGGATTGTCAAGGAAAGCCTTTTAAGTTACCAACAGTTATTAGCTATAGTGATATAGATAAAAGTTATGCAAAGGAAAAGATAAACATTTTAGCTCAATATGGTATAGCATTACCTGGAAATGAATTTAAGCCAAGTGATAAGATGGTTCAAAGTGATTTTTTATATTTATTAGCTAAAGCAAATGGTTCTTATTTTGAATTAGATGACTCAAAAGATACTATATATAATTATTTAATCAATATTGGAATTGTAAAAGAAAATGAAAAAGCTCCAGAAAAAATAATCACTAAAGAAGAAGCAATAAAATATATTATAAGGGCATTAAAATATGATAAAATTGCTGATTTAACTGAAATATATACAGAACTATTTAAAGATACAAAAGACATCAGTCCTGAACTTAAAGGATATGTGTCTATTGCCTATGGACTTAAAATAGTAGAAGGAAACAATGGTTACTTTAAACCTAAGACTGAATTAAAAAGGGAAGATGGCGCAAGTATGATTTTCAATTATCTATTTAACAACTAAATAGCCAAGGAGACAGATGATGGTTATCTGTCTCCTAATTTTTTTGTAATTATTTTGCAACTTTTAATAGTCTAATTAATGGTATAATATCAGTGGAAGGTGGTGTGGTTATGAACCAAAAGACATATTCGATATTAGTTGTTGAAGATGAAGATTCTATAAGAAAATTTATCAAAATCAACTTAGAGAGAGAAGGATTTAATGTTGTAGAAGCAGCTACTGGAGAAGACGGCTTAGAAAAAGCGAGAATGGGTGAAATTGACATAGTAGTATTAGATATAATGCTACCAGGTATTGATGGATATGAAGTTTGTAAGATACTTAGAAAAGAATTTCCCACTATTGGAATAATCATGTTGACAGCTAAAAGTCAAGATATAGATAAAATAACAGGATTAGAATATGGTACTGATGATTATATGGTTAAACCATTTAATCCAATGGAATTAGTTTTAAGAATTAAATCTCTTGTTAGAAGATTAGAAATGGTAAATACTGTAGAAGAAGATTTATTATTGGATGAACCTTTTAAAATAGATACTTATTCAAGGAAATTTTATAAAAATGATGAAGAAATAGAATTAACTCCAACTGAGTATTCTATTATGAAAATATTTATGGAGAACCCAGGAAAAGCCTTTAAACGTGATGAAATTCTTAATTGGGTTTGGGGAGTAGATTTTTTTGGGGATTCGAAGATTGTAGATGTAAATGTAAGAAGGTTGAGAGCAAAAATAGAAGAGGATCCTAGTAATCCTAAATATATTGGCACAGTATGGGGCGTTGGTTACAGGTGGGAAAATAGAGAGGAAGAATAGGCGAAAACTATGAAAAAGAGTATTAGAACTAGGCTTGTAGGCAATTTTATGTTAGTTATATTTATAACTGTTATTGTGCTAGAAATATTTTTAATAAATGCAGTAACTCATTATTTTCATGAAAATGTCGAGGAGATACTGTCAAATCAAATAATATTTTCAGCTGAATTTTATTCAAGATATTTTTCTTCTTCATCTATTGAGGATTTGATTATTGATGATGTAGATGTATTTTGGCAACAGACAGATGCAGAAGTTCAAATACTTGATTTAAAAGGAAATGTACTAATGGATTCAATAGGGGTTTCATATCCAAATGTAGTTCAGACAGATGATGTGAAAAAATCGCTAAATGGAGAGAAAGGTACTTGGATTGGAAATGTAGAGTATGATGATGCTCCAGTAATGGCTGTATCTTATCCACTTACTTCTGATGGAAAGATAATTGGAATTATTCGATTTATTACCTCTCTTAGGGAAACAAATAGAACTATAAAGAGTATGGCTATAATATTTATTTGGATTGGTGCAATTGTCGTATTTATTTCTATTGTAGTAAGCTTTTTTCTCGCCAATAGCATTGTAAAACCGCTAAAAGAAGTAACTTCAGTTGCAGAAAAGATGGCTGATGGACAGCTGAAAGTGCGAAGTCAGAAAAAGTTTGATGATGAAATTGGAAAATTATCAGACACTTTAAACTATATGGCAGAGGAACTAATAAAGAAAGAGCAGTTAAAAAATGATTTTATTTCATCTATTTCTCATGAACTTAGAACTCCATTAACATCTATTAAAGGATGGGCTATAACCTTAAAATCTGAAGATTTACACGAAAATGAAATAGTTGAAGATGGATTAGATATAATTGAAAGGGAAAGTGATAGGTTAACTTCAATGGTAGAAGAACTTTTAGATTTTTCTAGATTTGTATCAGGTAGAATTACACTAAATAAGGAGGAAGTAAACATAGATTCTATAATGAATCAGATAGCTATTCAGCTTAAACCTAAATCTAACCTAAGGAATATAGCACTTAAACTTGATATAAGGGATAAACTACCAATATTTTTTGGAGATGAGAACAGAATTAAGCAAGTATTTATTAATTTAATTGATAATGCATTGAAATTTACTTCAGAGGGTGGAAATGTAGTTTTTTCAGGGCAATTATTTGATAATTATATACTAATATGTGTAGAAGATAATGGTTGTGGGATTCCTAAAGAAGAACTTCCATATGTAAAGGAGAAGTTTTTTAAAGGAGGAAATGCCAAGTCAAATGCTGGCTTAGGCTTATCTATTTGTGATGAAATAGTGAAACTACATGGTGGATATATGGAGATACAAAGTGAAGAAAACATAGGTACAAAAGTGTGCGTTTACTTTCCTGTTAAGGAGGAATTAGGACAATGAAAAAGATAATGATGGTGTTTATTTCTATAATTTTGTTATTCTCTATTACAGCTTGTGAATACACAAATTTTGAAACTAGTGAAAAAATAATTGCTCCTAACAATAGTTTACCACCTATATCTGGGAAATGGAGAGTTGAAAAATATAAAAGAGTTAGTTCAAATGGAATAACTGATGAAGAAGCAAAAGGAATTGTAGGTAGTGAAGCACTATTTCATCAAAAGGTTGTAGTTATTGGAAATGATTTATTTTTAAATCCATCATATAAGATAAAGAGTGTTAATACATTAGATTATTTACTATATCAATATAAGGTTAATCCTGATTTTTTAGATATAAAGAAAAATAAAATTCAAATAATATCTATGACTAGTGAAGAACAGTGTTACTATGAATTCATCAAAGAAGCAGATGATAAAATGATAGTAAGCATTGACGGAGTTTTTTTCTATATGAACAAAATATCTGATGATATAGAAGAGGAGAACTTAAATAAATATCTTGATAATGGTATTAATCTTAAAAAAGGCTTAAATGCAGAAGATAATGAAATATTAAGATCTGGTATTCTTATTGGACTAAAGTATTCGGATGAAAGTGAATTTGAAGGTGATTTGGTAAAATATAAATATAGGACTATTTGGATATGTAGTAAGAATAAAGTTATTGAAAAAATATACGATACTGAAGATTTATTTGTTCCAAGAAAAACTGGTTTTTGGAAGGTTGGAATAGATAGTATAGAGTTTAAAGATAGTGTTAGAGATTTAATATATGCTTATCCTATAAACAAAGATTCAGATTTATTGAAATCTACTATAGAACCATTGAAGTATGCTGAAAGTATAATTGAATCTATTAACTATATAGGTAATGACTATATATCTATTGAGACTGTAGAGCAAAATGAAAAAAGTAAAAGCACATTAAAGGTTCTTCCTGTAGATAATATAAGAAATGGAAGTCCTATAAAGATATCTGACATAACAGGAGAAAGTGGTAAAATTGCTTTCTACCAAGGATCAAACAAATATTTATCAGCAGATTACAAACTTAAAAACAATTATGTAGATATAAAACCTGACGAAGAAAGTTTCGGATTAGTTAGAAGAAATGGACATTGGATATTTAAGGGTAGAATTAATGTTTCAGAAGGGAGTGGCAACTCTTATATGGATTTTAGTGTAAAGACTATCCCTCCAAAGGAATTAGTTAATTATGATGAATTGGCAGTGTCTTGGAATGCAGTAAAGTTAAGAGCCCCACAAGCTATAGATGTGTTTACATCTCCAAATGAAGATATTGCAATTGTTATGACTAATAATAGTATGTTGATATATACTATTGAAGATGGAGAACTATCCCAGGAGCCTATTAGAAAAATAGAATTACATCCAGGTGAAAAGGTAGTTATGAATGAGTGGGCTACAGGTAAGTATATCTATACATGGGAAGAAGAGTTTTTAAAGAATATGGTTTCAGTGATAGAATAATCCTCGATGGCTAAGTAATTACTTAGTCATTTTCTTTGCAAATCTAGCTGTTTTCTCTAATATATTCATAGTAGTTAAATCATTAAGCTGAGTGTCAAATGAATGTTTACCTTTTTTATGAACTAAGAATTCACATTTTATATTGTTATTGTTTAGTTCCCTGATTAGATTTACAGATGATTTAAATGGTACAGTTGTATCAAGTTTTCCATGAGCAACTAGGCAAGGAACCATTCTTTCACTTACCCAGTTAATGGGGGAATAATAGTCATATATTTCCTTTTTGTCTATAGGATCCCCCTTTAATGTTTTTTTAGTTGCAAACCTAGCGAATATAGATTTATTATCTGTAATAAATATGTCATTCAAATCTGATGGAGAATAATAAGCAATTACTCCCTTAATTCCTTCTATATTTTTACTATTTTCTATAAAAGTATTGTAAGTAGAATATAAAAGAGAAAGATGTCCACCTGCAGATAATCCCATCAAAATTATATTATTTTTATCTATTTTAAGCTTTTCACTATTTTTCTTTACAAAATCAAGGGCATCTGTATAATCAGACAGTATGTCTTCCATATTGTTTTTCAAACCATATCTATAATCAATACTAGAAACACAAAAGCCTTTTGAAGCTAAGTATTTACACCAAGATACATTATTCGTTTGGTTTCTAAATCCTGAAATCCATCCACCACCATGAGCGAAAAAGACTAAAGGATAATTTATATTTTGTTTTTCTAGTGGGTACCAAACATCCATTTTTAACGATTTTTTATCTGATTCTTTATAGGTATATGTTTCATAATGATACCTTTTATTTGGTTCTAATGGCAAACGAGAAGTCATTACTTTAAAAATATATATAATCAAGGATAATATAAAGTAATAAAACCCTAAAGTAAAATCTACTAGTGATAGAGAAATAAATATTAAAAATAAATATATTTTATTTACAACAAAATATGATTTCTTTAAGTTTTTCTTTATTTTATCCATATATTTTCTCCTAAATAGTTATTTACCTATAATCATGTCTTGAAGTGGATTTTCCATCTTTTCTGATTTCAATAAAGCTTTTCTTGCTTCTTTGTCATTAATATTTAATTTATGTAATATATATTTTGCTATAATATATTCAAAAGGTAGCCAGCTTACATGACTAATAGGCCATATTCTTCTCTTTGCTCCTTCCATTTCCCTGTAAAGAATTTTTCTAGATGGAATAGATAGAGTAGAGTCAAACAATGCATCTACAAAAGTTACAGTTTTCATATCTAGCAAATGGGCATAGGATATAGGGTCTATTTTAAATAGTGGATGAATATTAGTATCATTGATTATTTCTGTTAAGCTCATTTCTTTAACTTTTGGGAATTGTTCTTTGTAGATATTATAGAGCTTATTTTTATCATCAAGGGAATGACTAGTTTTATATCCATTTTTAATAAGTCTTCTTGCAAAAGCTGTTGTAGGAGATTCATATAGTATTTGTGGTATATGACCTCCAGTTGTCATAAACAATTTGTGATTAATTCTTTTATCTAAGCAACCCACTATTGTATTAATCATACCCCCAAGGCAATATCCCATAACAACATTATTTTCTTTCCACAAATTTTCTTGTTCTAATAGGTCTATTGTAGACAAGGTATCTACTACCCCATGTTCCCAAAATTGATACATAGTATATAAATCAGGATATAGAAAACTTCTACCACTAACTGAATTTGATTCAACCCTAGTGTAATTACCAGGCAATATGATAATTGAAGTATTTACTCCAACAGATGCCAAGTGGGGACCTAGCCATAGTAAAAATTTTATATTTCTACTACCTAGTCCATGAAGTATAAGGGTTGAAGCTTTCACATTTTCTTTTGGAGCATAATTATAAACTTCAACTCTTTCAGTACCATGAGCAGGATTACGATAAAGACTATCAAACCTAATAAAACTACATCTATAGTTTTTTCCCTTGAATATATACCCAGAAACATATTCAATTTTCTTTTTTTTATAAGTAAAATCTATTTTCATAATAAATCCTTTCTTTGACAATATATTATAATTTCTTCATCATATTATACCACAAAGTAAAATAAGTAATAGCATAATAGAAGGATTATTATTGTAAATGTAGAATAAATACAATAAAAGAGTGATACATCCTTACGGTTCTTGCTGTAACATTTATGGAGGTTAGAAATATGATAAAGGTAATGATAGTAGATGACCAAGCTCTCATAAGAGAGGGATTAAATATGATGTTAAGTTTGTATGAAAATATAGAAATAGTTGCTGAAACTAATAATGGAAAAGAGGCAATAGACAAAATCAAGGTAAATGAAGTAGATGTAATACTTATGGATATTAGAATGCCTGTAATGGATGGGGTAGAGGCAACTAAAATTATAAAAAAACGATATCCAAATGTTAAAATACTTATCTTAACAACTTTTAATGAAGATGAATACATTTTTCAAGGTCTTAATTATGGTGCTGATGGATATATTCTAAAAGATGTAAGTTCAAAAGAACTTGTAAATGCAATTGAAACGGTTTACGAAGGGAATGTGCTACTTCAACCAGAAGTAGCCACAAGGGTTGTAAGTGCTATGAAAAACAATATTGTTAATAAAAGTAATGATGTAGTTCTTAAAGAACTAACCCCTAGGGAAAGGGAAATTGCTTATCTAGTAGCTGAGGGAAGGACAAACAAGGAGATAAGTGAAACATTGTATATAACAGAAGGAACAGTAAAAAATCACATAACTAAAATTCTTGATAAACTAGAAATTAGAGATAGAACTCAATTGGCATTAATTATTAAGGACATAGATTAAAAAGATATAACTATTCTATTATGACCAAAGTCATATATAAAACATTACTAAAATAGTTACTTTTGTTTGAAGAATTATGAATGAAAATATTATATATTAGTATTATAGGAAAAACGCAACAGGGGGAACCCATTTTTGTTGCAAGGGAGTGATAGTATGAATGCAATAGAGGTTAATGAGTTATCTAAATATTATGGAAAAGTAAAAGCGGTAGATAATATTTCTTTTTACGTAAAGAAAGGAGAGATATGTGGAATCCTTGGACCTAATGGCTCTGGTAAAACTACTACAATAAAAAGTGTTTGTAATTTAATAATTCCTGATAGTGGAGAGATCAAAATATTTGGTCAAGATAACAAGAAAGCTATAGGTCATATATCAGCACTTTTTGAAGGAACAAGAAATCTTTACTGGAGATTGACTCCAAGGGAAAATTTACGTTATTTTGCAGGTATAAGAGGTCTTGGAGGAAGAAAAATTGAAAGAGACATAGATGAGTTGCTAGATAGATTCAATTTATCAGACAAAAAAGATATAATGGTTAACAATCTATCTAGGGGTATGCAACAGAAAGTTGCTATAGCAATGACACTTTTATGCGATACTGAAATAATATTGTTAGATGAACCAACTCTTGGACTAGATGTTCAAAGTCATATAGAAATAAAAAATATGCTTATGGATATAGCTTCTACTATGAATAAAACAATTTTACTTAGTACACACAATATGAATTTAGTTCAAGATATTTGTGAAGATGTAGTTATATTAAATAAGGGAAAGAAAGCTACCCAAGATAGTGTAGAAGCACTTATGGATATGTTTAAAAGTATGACTTATGAAATAGTATTAACAGAAAGCTTATCAGAAGAAGATGAAGAATATTTATCAAAAACAAAATATGATTTTTATTTTATTAACAATGGTTCAAAAATAGAGGTAGATATTTCAGAGTTTGATAAAATATATGAAATCATAGACAAATTAAAAGAAAAAGATATATATATCAAAGAAATAAAACAGAAGGATAACAACTTTGAGAGGATCTTTTTAAATATTACCAATGGGGAGGTGGAATAGTTGAAAAAGATGTATTATCTTCTTAAGGTATCATTAGAAAAAACTATCAAGGAATTAATTAGGTATAAATTCAATACAATAACTAATCTATTAATTCTCTATATATTATTTATGGTAATGTTTTCAGGTATTCGAGGTTTTGGTATTTCATTAGGAGTATCACCTGTAGATATGGGAGACAATTTAGAAGGATTTATAGTTGGTTATTTTTTATGGACTATTATTATGGCTGCTTACTCTGATATTGCTTATAGTATAGTAAATGATGCAAGTAAGGGAACTTTAGAACAGCTAAACATGTCTAATATGAGTCTATCTCGGATATTAGTTGTGAGAAGTTTTTCAAATTTATTGTTAGACATAGTATTTTCAATTATTCTATTATTAATTATTATGCAAGCAACTAACCATTGGTTAGAAATAAAAATTCTCTCTATTTTAATTCCCGTATTTATCGGTATTTTTAGTATATTGGGTATAGGATTAATATGTGGAGGTTTAGCACTTATATTTAAAAAAGTTCAATCATTATTAAATGTAATACAATACTTTTTAATTGGTTTAGTTGCTGTATTTCCAGAAAGCAATATTATGTCAGGTTTACTTCCTTTTAATTATGCAGCAAGAGGTGTTTTTTCTACTATGATGGGAGGATGTTCTTTTATGGATTTTAGAGCAGTAGATTATGGTATAATGGTAGGGAACTCACTTTTATATTTTATATTGGGATTAATAATTTTCAACCAATGTGTAAAGGTAGCAAAGCGTAGAGGACTATTAGGACAATATTAATATTTATATGGTCAGTTACCTGAATTACAAATACCCAAATTACTGAAAGTGGGGTGGATTTAATTAATAAATATCTTAAATATTATTTCTATTTAGGTAAGTTAATGTATGTCTTTATTTTTATAGATATATTACATACAACCAATAATATTATCCTATTTGGTAGTTTATATTTATTAATTATAATAAATGACCATTTGAGAATATATGGACATTACAAAAATGAATATGGATATTATATATCATTATTTGTATCGGTAGTATTAGGCTGTATTGTTGCCTATTATGTTTATGGATATATGGATATATATATGTTTATGATTTTATATGAAATAATCTTATTTTATGATGGAAAAACAGCAAAGCTTCTTTTTATCATAGATGAAATAATGATAATGAGTGTATGTATTTTAAGACAAGTACCTTCTTTTAAAACATTACTTGATATTCACTTTTGGAAAGAAAATTTATTTGACATAGTAATGACAGTATCTTTCATTGTTTCTTTTTCAATTCTTATATATGCATATAAGGTATTGTATAAAGAAAAATCAAAGGTTGAGAAACTAAACAATGAACTAGAAGAGTCATATAAAACTCTTAAACAACAGTCTGAAGAAATAGAAAGACTTACAGTTGAAAAAGAAAGGAATAGAGTAGCACAAGAAATCCATGATTACCTTGGTCATAGTCTTATGGCATTAAATATGAACCTAGATGTAGCCGCAAATATAATTGATAGAGATCCTAAAAAAGCAAAAGATATAATTGTTAAATCTAAAAATCTTGCTAAAGATTCAATAGATAGTTTAAGGTTGGCAGTTTATGCCCTTAGAGATGAAGAAAAACATTTTATTCTTAAAGAATCTATAGAAAAATTGATTGAAAATATTAGTCATGAAGATAAAATAAGTGTTGATTTACAATTTGATGAAAATGTCGAAAAATTTCCACCTGAATATAAAAATATAATATATAGAACTGTACAAGAAGGTTTGACTAATGGAATTACTCATGGCAAGGCCAATAGATTTAATATCAATATTTATCTTCAATCTAATCAGGTACATTTTACTATTGAAGATAATGGAGTAGGATGTAAAGAAATAGTCAAAGGAAATGGATTATATGGCATTGAAGATAGGATAAATAGTATAGGCGGCGAAATTCAATATACAACAAAATCAGGTAATGGCTTTAAAGTTAAAGCAATAATCTCATAGAAAATAATAAATGTTTAGAAGAATAAGAAAATAATGGTTGCAATAACAATGGTAAGGTGTTATACTTAATTAAGCTTTAATTCTTTAACAAGTATCTAAAAATTTGTGAGATTAAAAAAACATCTGTATTAACATACTGATTATGATGATTTCCAAAATTTTTATAGAAAAAGTGTTTAAAGGATTGAAAGAAATAAATTATTATTTGGAGGTACTTAAATGACTAATGGTACAGTAAAATGGTTTAACGCAGAAAAAGGATTTGGTTTCATCACAGCAGAAACTGGAGAAGATGTTTTTGTTCATTATTCACAAATCAACAAAGAAGGCTTTAAGACATTAGAAGAAGGCCAAAACGTTAAATTTGACGTTGTTGAAGGACAAAAAGGACCACAAGCAGAAAACGTAACTATTGCTTAATAATATACGAATCTGAAAACCTAGGAAAACACCTGAAGGGTACTACTCTTTAGGTGTTTTTTTAAAATACATAGAATACTTTGATTATATAATGGAAGGTGGTTATAATGGAGACTTATGTGAAAAACACATACTATAGAGAAGTAAGGGAAGGTATTGAGGAGTTAGTTAAGAAGGATGGAAAGTTTGATTTTGGTACATTTAACAGTACTATTCCCAATGTGAATATGCATGAGGCATATAGGCCTTTAGGGTATTTGGCACCTAAGTGGTTTGAAAACTATAGGCTAAAAGAATGGGAAGCCTTCCAAGCTGGAAATGAAGATATTTTTATATTAGGTGCTGTTTATAATGTTAAAGTAAGTGTGTTATTATATTTAATAGTATACGATAAAAGATATGATAAACTATATGAATATAGTGAAATCGTAAATTCTTCAAAGGCTACTGTTGGTAAGTGTCTGTTAGATAGTGAGACAAAGGGAGAATCTAAAAATAGTTGTATACAATATATAAACAAATTGAAAGATGGAGTTATTAGAATTAATGCTCATATGAAACATAAAGGTAAATTACCTGATATAAAGTTAGAATTAAAGGCTTATCATATTACTGAACCAATTGTAATATGTCAACCTTTTGGAGAAAATAGAGGCCTTTATTCTCATAAAAATTTTATGCCTATGAATGGATATATATTAATAGGAGATGAAAAGATAATATTTGAAGAACATTCATCTCATATGATTATTGATGATCATAAGGGATATTACCCTTATAATATGAAATATGATTGGGTAACAGGTTGGGGAAAAGATGAGTCAGGTAATGATTTTGCATTTAATTTAACTGATAATCAAGTTTTAGATCATGAAAAATACAATGAAAATTGTATATGGTATAATGGTAAGATGAATGTATTGCCACCAATAAAAGTACAAAGAGAAAATAATACTAAAGAAATATGGAAAGTCAAAGATAAATATGATATGGTTAATCTTACTTTTCATATTGCTAAAAAGACAAAGATTAAATTTAATTGTTTAGTTGTGGCTTCAGATTATGAAGCACCTTTTGGAAGATATGAGGGATATTTAAAAGTAAAAGATAAAGTAATACATATAAAGACATGCTTTGGCATAGGTGAAAAAAAGCGAATAAGAATATAGGAAGGTGATTATAATGTTAGCAGAGTTAATAAGAAATGGATATGGGAATGAAGAAGGATTAAATTGTGCTGAAAAGATATTGTATGGAGCAAATGAAGTTTATAAATTGGGATTAGATAGGGAATCGTTAAAAGTAGCTTCAGGTTTTGGCGGTGGAATGGGTATAGAATCCGTTTGTGGAGCAATAACTGGTGCTATTATGGCTATTGGATGTATTTTTGCAGATGAAAATACTCCAGAAATAAAAAAGACAAGAGATTTATCTAAAAAGTTTTTTGCTAAATATAAAGCTGAAATGGACTATATCGATTGCACTCCTTTAAAAAAAGAGTATAGAACAGAAGAAAAAAAGTGTGCAGATGTGATACTAAAATCTGCTGAAATATTAGACGATATAATTAGTGAAGAGTTAAAAAGTAATAAGTGATAAGATAGCTAACTTTTGGAGGTGAAGTAATGGGTAATATTGCAGCATTTTTTGATATAGATGGTACATTGTATAGAAATTCTCTTATGATACAGCATTTTAAGAAGCTCATAAAGTATGAAGTTATAGATCCTGCTATTTGGCATAATCATGTAAAACACACTTACTCTGAATGGGAAAATAGATATGGGGATTTTGAAGTTTATTTAGAAGAATTAGCTGATTATTATGTAAAAGAATTGAAGGGAATCAATAAAACACATATAGATTTTATAGCAAGTCAAGTAATAAAAATAAATGGTGATAAGGTATATAGATATACAAGATCAAGAATCGATTGGCATAAGAAAAATGGTCATAAGGTGTTTTTCATTTCTGGAGGGCCTGATTTTTTAGTAGAGAAGATGGCTGAAAAGTATGATGTAACAGAATACAAAGGGAGTGTCTATTTAGTAGATGAAGATAATAATTTTACTGGTGAAGTCATACGAATGTGGGATTCGGAAAACAAACAGAAGACTATTGATAACTTTGTAAATAAATATGATGTTGATCTTAATTTAAGCTATTCTTATGGTGATACTAATGGAGATTTTTCAATGTTAAAAATGGTAGGTAATCCAATAGCTATTAATCCAAATATGAATTTATTAAAATCTATTAAAGATGATAGTGAATTAAAAGATAAAGTTTCTATTATAGTTGAAAGAAAGGATATAATATATAAATTAAACCCTAATGTAGATGTCATTGAGCTATAATATGTTATAATAATAAAAATCTCTCATAATAAATGGGAGGTTTTTTATTTGTCTTGAAGGATGTTATTTTTTATTATAAAATATATATTTAGAGTTACGAATTAAAATAATACTATTGTAGGATAAGGAGAAAAACTATGGGTAGAGAAGTGAAACTTACAGAAGGAAGTATATCAGGGGCTATGATTAAGCTAGCACTACCTATTATGGCAAATTCATTTGTGCAAATGGCATACAATTTTATGGATATGATTTGGCTAGGTAGAGTGGGAACTAAAACTGTTGCTGCGGCAGGAACAGCAGGATTTTTCTTGTGGATTGGTACAGCGTTGTTACTTATACCAAAAGTAGCTGCAGAGGTAGGAGTTGCACAGTCTTATGGTAGGGAAGATTTAGAAGGAGTAAAAAAATATATAGTACATACATTACAATTAGATGTAGTATTAGCTATAATATATGCTATATTTCTTATATTATTAAGACATCAAGTTATTGGTTTTTTTGGGTTAGAAGATATGGAAGTTGTAAGTATGTCTATAGAATATTTGGTTATTGTATCTTTAGGGATGGTATTTTTCTTTATAAACCCTGTTTTTGCAGGAATATTTAATGGCTTTGGCAATAGTATAACACCTTTTATTATAAATTCTATTGGACTAGCTTTAAATATTGTACTTGATCCTATATTGATTTTTGGTTTAGGACCTTTTCCAAGTATGGGAATCAAAGGTGCTGCATTGGCTACAATTATTGCACAATTTATAGCTACTATTATATTTATAAAAGTATGTAGAAATAAAATATCAATATTTTCAGGACTAAATTTGTTTAAAATCCCTAATTCAAGTTTTATAAAACATATATTTAAGCTTGGACTGCCAGTGTCTTTGCAAGAATTTTTCTTTTCTGGTATTGCAGTACTTATAGCAAGAATATTAGCTAAATGGGGAGCTACTCCGATAGCAGTTCAAAATATTGGTTCACAAATTGAAGCTATTTCATGGATGACAGCAGGAGGGTTTTCTACGGCATTAAGTGCCTTTGTAGGTCAAAATTATGGTGCAAATAAACTTGATAGGATTAGAGAAGGTTATAGAAAGGCAATGTACATTGTAGGTATAGTAGGGATTTTTGCTAATTGTTTACTTATATTTGGTGCAGAACCTATATTTAGATTATTTATTCCGAATGATATCGAAGCAATTGGGGAAGGCGTAACATATTTAAGAATTTTAGGATTATCTCAGTTTTTCATGTGTATAGAAATAGCAACTGCAGGGGCATTTTATGGTTTAGGAAAAACAGTTCCCCCAGCATTAGTTGGTATAGTTTTTAATATACTTCGTGTCCCTGGTTCATTGATATTATCTAATTATACATCCTTGGGATTGAAAGGTGTATGGTGGAGCATTAGTATGAGCAGTGTTTTTAAAGGTACAGTATTAACTGTGTGGTTTATAATATATTTAAGAAGGAATAAAGAATTTAATTTAGAATAAAAACAAAAAATCTGTATTCTACATAGTAGAATACAGATTTTTTTTATTGAGTTTAATTAATTGTAATTTTTCTTTTCTAGTTAGCTGTTTTATTTGGTACTCTCTTTTTTGTGCAGATATTTTGTCATCATATTTTTCAAAGTAAACAAGTTTAACAGGGAGTCTTGCTCTTGTATATTTTGAAGCTTTTCCATTTAAGTGAGTTTTAATTCTTTTTTCAAGATCAACAGTCCATCCAGTGTAGAGAGTATTATCAGAGCATTCTAATATATATACATAACACATTTTTATCACCACCACTATTATAACATTTATATTTAAGTGTAAAAAATTAATTTGAAGGAAAAATGCTTTATTTATAGAAGTATAACATAGTATAATAGTTTTGAGAGGAATAAAAACTGAAGGGAGAAATAAATTATGGATAAGTTTATAATTAACAATGAAGAGGCAGTTTTACTTATAATTGATATTCAAGATAAATTGGTAAAGCCAATGAAATATGCTGACAAAGTAATAGAAAATACAAATATAATAATATCTGCTGCAGAAGAGTTTAATATGCCTATAATTTATACAGAACAGTACCCTAAAGGATTGGGAAATACTGTTATAGAATTAGAAGAAAGATTAAAAAATGCAAACAAATTTGAAAAAACTCATTTTACAGCATATATAGAAGGTGTAAAGGAAATTCTAAAAGAAGCTGATAGGAAGAAAATAATAATAGCTGGTATGGAAACTCATATATGTGTATTCCAAACAGCAAGGGATTTAATAAATGATGGATATGAGGTATTTGTAGTAAAAGACAGTGTTTGTTCAAGAACAAAAGAAAATTATTTAAATGGATTATCTATGATTGAATCAATGGGAGCTGTTGTTACAAATACAGAGACAGTTATTTTTGATTTGTTAAAAAAAGCAGGAACACCTGAGTTTAAGGTACTATCAAAATTAATAAAGTAAAATACGGAAGGGTACATAATGTTTCTATTGTTGTCAATATTATGTACCTACGCTATATTGGTAATTGATATAAAATAATGATAATGGGTATTATATAACAGTAATACAATCAATATAGGGGAGGGAAAATTATGTTTTATAGTAAGAGAAAGAAAGTGAATAAATGGGAATACTTCGGCATATTATGGATAATAATTGTCGGTTCGCTTTTACATTTTACATATAAATGGTCAAATAATTCTATGATAGTTGGAATATTTAGTCCAGTAAATGAAAGTGTTTGGGAACATCTAAAACTGGGATATTGGTCTTTGATATTATTTTCTATACTTGAATATCCTTTTATTAACAGATATATAGATAGTTTCTTTTTAGGAAAGGCATTAGGAATTATTACATTAGAAGCTGTAATTATTATAATATTTTACTCATACACAGCTATAATTAAAAAAAACATATTATGGGTTGATGTTTCTGCTTATTTTGTTGGTGCTATTCTTTGTCAACTTGTAAGTAAAAGCATCATTAAAAAGAGAGTGTCTAAAGTAGCTGAAATAATTGGACTAATTCTTTTAATACTAATAGGATTTGTTTTGATATATTTTACATTTTATCCTCCAAAACTTCCTATATTTATGGATCCTATTACAAAAACATATGGGATATATAAGTTAAAATAAAGTATTATTTTATTTTTATAAGTTTGGACAAGTAGTTGAAAAGGAGATTATATAATGGACATGAATGTAGTTGCTAAACCATCTATTGGTACGATGATTTTTGAAATAATTAATTTGCTTATTGTAATAGCTTTAATTTGTCTAATCTTTTATACACTTATTAAGATACCAAGATATTTAAAAGAGAAGAGAGAAACAATGAAAAGGATTGAGAATACACTAGATGAGATAAATCAAAAATTGAGTAATAGATAAGAATTAGGGGGATAAGGTATTGGAAAAGGTTAGTATGGTTAAATGTGATAGTTATGATTATGAATTTGTAGAAAGAAAAATATTTGAATGTTTAGACAATATAGAGGATATTAAAGATAGAGTAAATAAAGATAGCAAAGTATTAGTTAAGGCAAATCTACTAAGAAAAAATTCGCCTGATGATGCAATAACTACACATCCTGCTGTTGTAGAAGCTATAGTTAGATATTTTCAAAAGCTTGGGTGTACTGTACTGGTTGGGGATAGTCCAGGAGGGCCTTTCACCGAAAAATCCCTTCGAGCAGTATATAGAGCTACAGGAATGTTTGAGGTTCAAGAGAGAACTGGCTGTGAACTAAATTTTGATATTTCATATAATGAAGTGAAGAATGATAAGGCTAAGATGCTTAAAAATATGAAAATTGTCAAAGCTTTTGATGAAGTTGACTATGTTGTGTCTGCAGCTAAGCTTAAAACCCATGCTATGATGACATATACAGGTGCAGTAAAGAACCTTTACGGAACAATACCAGGGGTTACAAAAGCAGAATATCATTTTAAAATGAACAATATTGATAATTTTGCAAATGCCTTAGTAGATATTTGTGAATATATAAATCCTGATTTATCAATTATAGATGGAGTTGAGGGAATGGAAGGAGATGGACCTTCTTCTGGAGATAAGAGATTTGTAGGATTAATATTAGCTTCAAAAAACCCATATGCATTAGATACTGTTGCTTCAAAGTTAATTGGTATAACTCCTTTATCTATACCCACATTGAAGGTTGCTAAGAATAGAAAAATTTTTAGTGGAGAAATAAAGGATGTAGAATTTATAGGACTTAATCCAGATGAGATTGATATAGAACCGTTTAAGCTTCCTTCTTCAATGAATGTGAACTTTATTGGTGGTAGGGTTCCTAAGTTTTTAGAAAATTGGATTTTAAATAACTTTAGGCCAAGTCCTGTTTTTGATTATGATATATGTGTATCATGTGGAGTATGTGCAGAGAATTGTCCACCAAAGGCGATTGATATGTCAAATGGTAGACCAGAAGTTGACTTAAAGCGATGTATAAGATGTTTTTGTTGTCATGAATTATGTCCTAAGAAGGCAATAGATATTAAAAAGCATATAATACATGAAAGGATATTTAATAGGAGGTGATATTGTGTCTAATAAAAAAGAAAAAAACTACGATGATATTGAAATGGTTGTTTTGAAAACAACTAATAGTAGTCCTGAGTTAAATTTCATAAAAAATCTACTAGATGAAAATGATATTCCATACTTGTTAAAAGATCATGGTATTGGAGGATATATGAGAATAGCTACGGGTTCTTCACTTTATGGAACAGACATATTAGTAGAAAAGTCAGCATTTGAAAAAGCAAAAGAAATTTTGAATGATTTTACTTGTGATGAATGAGAGTATATGGTACTTTAGAATGTGTTCTCTTATATCAGTAAATATAACCTTGTTTTTGGAGCAAAATGTACACTTGCCAGACATAGAAACATTTGATAAAATTAAATTGATAATCGTTATCAATTGGATGTGAGAATATGAAAAATAGAATTAGTACGGTGGATAGATATTATAAACAATTGGAAAACAAATACATATGTAAAATGTCAGATGAGTTATTGGGAATAAGATATTCAATACCTAAAGATGTAGGAGAAGGGACTGTTTCAAGAATAATAATAGATGAAGGCTTGGAAATAGCTCATTGGGATAGCTCAACTAACATGAAATGGTCATATGATAATGAAAAGAATGGTTCTAATATTATAGAAATATCATATTGCTATAAGGGCAGTGCAGAAATTCAAAGTCTTCCTAATAAAAGAAAGTATTTTTTTGAAAAAGGGGATATAGCTTTTTATAGAATGAACAACAATATAGATGGTTTTAACTTTCATTATAAGGGATTTAAGGCTATTTCTATTCATATGAACTTAGATTCTGTAAAAAGTTTTATAAATCCCATATGGGAAGAAAAGATTGTAGCACAGTGGCAAAATTCTATAGATAATATATTTTCAAATAATGTTTTAAGTATAGAAAAAGTTCCTTACAATATTAAAGTAATAGCAGAAGAGATAAAAGATATTGATATAAGAAACATGATGGATTATATGAATGTTAAATCTAAAGTTATAGAATTTCTTATTTTATGTTTACATTTTAAATCAAATAAAAAGCATAGTTTATCTAATTTTACAAAAGAAGAAGTGGATATTATATATAAGGCAGAAAATATATTATTACAAAATATTCAAAATCCACTTTCAGTTGATGAACTAGCTCAAAGATTAAATATTACAGTTTATAAATTACAAAAAGGATTTAAGAAAATATTTGGCAATACCGTATATGAGTATACTAAAAGACTTAGAATTGAAAAAAGCAAAACTCTTTTAAAAAATATAGATATACCTATAATTGAAATTGCAAATGAAGTAGGGTATGAAAATCCAAGTAAATTTTCTAGTGTGTTTAAGTCCTATATGAAAATGACTCCTTCAGAGTATAGGTTTAAATATAGGTAATATAAATAAAAAAGACTTCTATTAATGCCCCAATAGAAGTCTTTTTTATTTTTTGGATTAAAAATAATATTTTTTGGAGTTGAATATGATAATCATTATCATCTACAATAAACAATAGATATATTATTTTATAGAAGGGGGAATTTTTATGAAATTAAAAGATTTTGTTAAAGTAATAGTATTTTCAGTTATTGGTTTTGTATTAATGATGATTGGAAATTATGCAATTTCGATTTTTGGAGTTTATGGGACTTATATCCACACTGCACTAGCAACAATATTAGCAGCACCTATATTTGTGGCAATGTGTAGAAAAGTTCCTAAGCGTGGAACAGTTTTTGTATTTTATTTAATTAGTGGAATGATATATTCCATTATGGGTATGTGGCCTATGTTAATCGTGCTTTTGGGCAGTGGCATCCTTGGAGAACTTATTATAGGAAAGAAAGAAAATTACCACAATAATACAAGAGTTGGAATATCCTACATTGTAGGACAATTAATTTTATCGTTGCATGGAGTATTTTTTATAGTATTTATTGGAGTTCAAGGCTTAGCAAAACAATTTCCAACCATGTTTACAGTTGAGCGTGCACAACAAGTCAAGGATTTCTTTTTAAATACAACTAATTTGTCCATTGTTTTAATTATTCAACTTTTATGTTCTGTTTTAGGGGCTTATATAGGTATTGGAATTTATAATAAATACTTTGATAGTAACAAATCTAAGAAAAAGAGTGTTTTTGGAGAATAAAATAATATGGATGAACTTGTAAAAAATGAAGAATTAAAAGCAAAAAGAATTCACTTTTTCAATCCTTTAACCATATTATTTATGATGATTGGTATTTCGATTATGTTGATATTTGCTAATCAAGTTCAATATTATATATTTTTAATAATTGGATTTGTCACTTATATCATCACAACAAAGGAGAATATTATAAAGCCCTTATCTTTAATTATAGTTGTAAATTGTTTGCTTTATCCACTTCATGCATTAGCTCTTAACAGTATTTGGGCAGGATCTATATTTTTGATGTTTCTAATTTTTGTAAAATTAATTCCGGTTTTTCTATTAGTGAAGGCATTGATGGACTACAGTCCTTCGGAATTAACAAGTTCTTTTAGAAGAGTAGGAATTCATGAAAACATTTCCATTACAGTAGCTATATTTTTTCGATATTTACCTGAATTTAAGCATCAAATACAGGAAGTTAAACAGGGTGCAAAGATAAGAGGGCTCTCTATGAGTCCTTTTCATATTAAAAGGAGTTTTGAGCAGCTAGTGGTTCCTCTTATATATAAAGGATTACAGATATCAGATACAGTAACCTGTTCAATTATTACAAAAGGAGTGGAATATCCTACGCAAAAAACTAATTACAGAGATATATGTTTTTTAGCACAAGATTATATATGTATAAGCATCATGTTAATCATAATGGGAGGCATTGTATGGACCAAACTCTAATAGATGTTAATATCAAAAGATTTCAATATAATGACAATGAAGATTGTTTAAGAGATATTTCTTTACAAATTAAAAAAGGGGAATTTATTGTTATAACTGGTTTATCAGGTTGTGGAAAGTCTACTCTTATTAGAATAATCAATGGGCTTATACCTGAATTTTATGATGGAATAGTTATTGGTGATGTCAAGTTTAAAGGTAGAAGCATAAGCCAATACAAAAAGGGTGAGCTTGCAAAATATATGGGCAATGTATTCCAAGATCCTAAAGATCAATTTTTTTCAACGCAAGTGGAAGATGAGATTGCTTTAGTAGGGGAAAATCTTGGAATGAATAGGAGTACTCTTTTCGAAAGAGTAGAAAAAGCTATTGAGGTTTTGGATTTAAAAGATCTTAGAGATAAATCTGTATTTGAATTATCTGGAGGAGAAAAACAGCGTGTCGCTATAGCATCAAGTTTGGTATATGACACAGATGTCATTATTTTTGATGAACCATCTGCAAGCTTGGATTATGTCTCTACTTTAAGTTTAAAAAGTATTTTAAAACAATTAAAAGAAATGGGCAAAACTATTATTATAGCAGAGCATAGATTGTTTTATCTTACGGATTTATGTGACAGACTTATTTATATGAAAGATAAAACAATAGAAGGAATATATAATAAGGATATGCTTACAGATGAATTGAGAAAAAAGTTAGATCTTAGATGCTTTAAAGAAGAAGAACTTAAAGGTCAGTGTATTTACAATAAAACTGGAAGTGAATTGGAATCAAAAGGAATCGATATAAAAGTTAAAGATCGAATTTTATCTAAAGACATTAATTTTACTGTGGCAAAAGGTGAAATCATGGCTATCCTAGGGAAAAATGGTGTTGGTAAAACAACCTTATCAAAGCAGCTTGCTGGCCTTTTGAATATGAATGGATTTACAAGTTGGGGAAAAAATAAAAGAGAGCGGATAAAAAATGTATACTATGTTATGCAGGATGCAGACTCGCAAATTTTTTATGACACTGTAGAAAATGAAATACTTGTTGGGAATTTGCATAAGCCATACTTAGAAAAGGTAAAGTATCTTTTAAAAAAAGTTGATCTTTGGGATAAAAGATTAAATCATCCTCAAGAACTTTCAAGTGGTGAAAAACAAAGACTAACAGTAATAACAGCAATAGTCCAAGCAAGAAAACTTTTAATCCTTGATGAACCTACAGCAGGCTTGGATTATCGAAGGATGAATCAAATGGCAGAGATTATTAGAGAAGCAGCAGAAGTGATGCCAATAATTCTTGTAACTCATGATATGGAATTATTATTTAAATGTGCTTCAACTGCATTTTTATTAGATTGTAATTCAAATAGAAAAATACATGTTAAGGGTGGAGAAAAAGAAATTCTTAGTTTCCTGAGAGGTAAGAAACAAGAATATTAGTGAGTATTTTGAAGATATATTATTTTATAGAAGGAGGAGTTTTTGTGAAAGCGTGGGACAAGAAAGGATTTTCACAATTTTTAAAAATGGCAGGATGTTATAAGAGTTTTATTGTTTTAGCTTGCATATTGTCTGGTATTAGTGCAGTTCTGTCATTATGCCCATTTGTTTGCATATGGTTTATAATTCGGGAGATTTTCAATACATTGCCAGATTTGTCCTATGTAGCAGGTATTACAAAGTATAGTTGGATGTCAGTGGTTTTTGCATTTTTGAGTATCATCTTTTCTTTCAGTGCATCTATGTTTTCGCATTTAGCAGCTTTTAGAATTGAAAAGAACATGAGAAAAAATGCTATGCATAAGATTGTTACATTGCCATTGGGGTTTTTTGGACATAATACCAGTGGACGTATGAGGAAAATTATAGATGATAATGCAACATTAACCCATAGTTTTCTAGCTCATCAGTTGCCAGATTTAGCAAGTGCTGTTGTAATGCCTATTGCTATATTAGTGCTTTTATTTGTTTTTGATTGGAGATTGGGAATAGTATGTCTTATTCCATTGTTTTTAAGTGTAAAATTTCTTAAACAGATGATGGGTGGGGATAGTGGTGATTTAATGAAGCAATATATGAATTCACTGGAAGAAATGAATACAGAGGCTGTTGAATATATTCGTGGAATTCCAGTAGTAAAGGTATTTCAACAAACAGTTTATTCTTTTAAGAATTTTCATAAAACTATTATGCAGTATAGAGACTTGGCATTGAGTTTTGCTTTTAATTGTAGATTGCCAATGGTAAAATACACTATAACAATTAATGGAACATTTATTTTGTTGATCCCTATAGGTTTATTGTTGATTAAAAATACAAATGATTATAAAGGTTTTTTACTTAATCTAATATTCTATATTTTGTTTTCGCCTGTTTGTGCATTGATGATGAATAAGATTATGCACTTGGGAGAAAGTTATTTTGCAGCTAAAGAAGCAGTGAATCGTGTAGATGAACTTTTAAATATAGAGTCTTTAGCTGAAGTAAAATCTCCTCAAAAGCCTAAGAATAATAGCATTTCTTTTAAAAACGTTTCCTTTTCTTATCCAGAAAGTCAAGTAAAAGCTTTAAATAATATTAATTTTAATCTTCCAGAAGGAAAGACTTTTGCATTGGTTGGACCATCTGGAGGAGGGAAAACAACTATTGCAAGTTTAATACCTCGTTTTTGGGATGTAGATGAAGGTTCAATTAAAGTAGGAGGTACTGATGTACGCCAAATAAATTCAAAACAATTGATGGAACAAATTGCTTTTGTTTTTCAAAACAACCATTTGTTTAAAGGAAGTATTTTAGAAAACATACGTTTTGGAAGAGAAGAGGCTACTCGTGAGGAAGCACTAAAGGCAGCAGAATTAGCACAATGCATTGATGTTTTGGATAAATTCCCTGAAGGCTTAGATACAGTTATTGGAACGGAAGGTGTTTATTTATCTGGAGGAGAAAGACAGAGAATTTCTATAGCTCGTGCTATTTTAAAAGATGCACCTATTGTAATTTTAGATGAAGCTACAGCTTTTGCAGATCCAGAAAATGAATATCAAATACAAATTGCTTTTGAAAAATTAATTAAAGGTAAAACTGTAATTATAATTGCTCATAGACTATCTTCTATAAAAAATGTAGATAGGATATTGTTTTTACAAGATGGTGAAATAAAAGAGCAAGGAACTCATAATGAACTTTTAAATAAAAAAGGTTTGTATGCACAAATGTGGCAAGAATATCAACAGTCTGTACAATGGAAAGTTGGGAAGGAGGCTGTTTATGCTTAAGTTTTTGCAGGATAGATTTGCTTTAAGTGAACAAGGAGCTAAGGATTTAGTAAGGGGAAGTATATATAGTGCTTTTGCTAATATTAGTTTGATGCTACCAGTATGGCTTTTGATTATGGTATTAGATGATTTACTTAAGCCTATATTAGGATTTGAAACTAATGGACAAACTAGTATTATAATTTATATTGTGTTAGGATTTACCATATTAGGCTTTATGTTTATATGTCACTGGTTACAATATGGTAGTGTATATATAACTACTTTTAATGAAAGTGCAACACGTCGTATTTCTTTAGCAGAAAAGTTAAGGAAACTTCCTCTTTCTTATTTTGGGAAGAAGGACCTTTCAGATTTAACAAATACAATTATGAATGACTGTGCAGACTTGGAAAAGGCGTTTTCTCATGCTATTCCACAATTTATTGGTGCTATTATATCCACAGCATTAATAATTATAGGATTATTAGTTAAGGATTGGAGGATGGGATTAGGGTTATTATGGGTTTTTCCTGTTGCTTTAATAATCATTATTGGTTCGAAGAAATTACAGAAAAAAGGAGCTTTAAAACATTATAAAGCGAAACGTGCTTGTGCAGATGGAATACAAGAATGTTTTGAAACAATACAAGATATCAAATCTTATAATCGAGAAGAGGTCTACTTAGCTGGATTAGATAAAAAACTAGATAAGGCTGAAAAGGCACAAATTTCTTCAGAATTGGCACTAGGAATTTTAATAAATAGTGCACAAATAGTTTTGAAATTAGGATTAGCAACAGTAATTCTAGTTGGAAGCAATATGCTTATAAAAGGACAAACAGATTTGTTAACTTATTTGATGTTTTTAATTGCAGCTTCTAGAATTTATGATCCTATTATAGGAGTATTTTGTTATATTGCACAAATATTTTATGTGGATATTCGTATTAATAGAATGAGGGAGATAGAAAATCAAATAGTTCAAGAAGGTGTAGAAGATTATGCAACTAATGGGTACGATATTGTATTTGAACATGTAGGTTTTTCTTATGATGAAGGAGAAACTGTTTTAAAAGATGTATCATTTACAGCAAAGCAAGGTGAAGTAACAGCTTTAGTTGGTCCATCTGGTGGAGGGAAAAGTACTGCTGCAAAATTAGCGGCACGTTTTTGGGATGTAGATAAGGGAAAGATTATATTAGGAGGAGTGGATGTTTCAACTATTGATCCAGAAGCACTTCTTAAAAATTATGCAATTGTTTTTCAAGATGTAGTATTATTCAATGGTACAGTTATGGAAAATATACAAATTGGAAGAAGAGATGCCACTCGTGAAGAAGTTATGGAAGTTGCTAAAATTGCCATGTGTGATGAATTTGTATCGCGTCTTCCACAAGGTTATGATACAGTTATAGGAGAAAATGGTGCTAGTTTATCTGGAGGAGAAAGACAGAGAATTTCTATAGCACGTGCTATTTTAAAAGATGCACCAATTATATTATTAGATGAAGCAACTGCTTCCCTTGATGTGGAAAATGAGACAAAGATTCAAATAGCTATTTCACAACTTATTAAGAATAAAACAGTACTTATCATAGCTCACAGAATGCGTACAGTAGCCAATGCAGATAAGGTTGTGGTATTGGAAGATGGTTATGTAGCACAGCAAGGTAGACCAGAAGAATTGATGGATGAAGGAGGACTATATAAACATATGGTAGAGTTACAAAATCAAAGTTTAGAATGGGAATTAAATTTTGATAAAAAAGCAATGGAAATAGAACAATAGTATTTAACAAAATTTCAAATAGGGATATGGTACTTTAGATACATTTATAGCATATTGCAGTTTTACTTTTGGGATTGTAATAAGACGAATTTTATTTACTATTTTTATTATTTAAGTTTTGTTTTATGATATAATGTTAATATCATAGAGGATTGGAGGTTGTTAACATGACCAACGAAGAATTTCAGAAGATAATCCTAGAAGAAATTAGAGCGTTAAGGGGAGAAGTAGTAGAACTAAAACAAGGTCAAACAAGATTAGAACAAAGACAAACGAAACTAGAAGAAGGTCAAACAAGATTAGAACAAAGACAAACGAAACTAGAAGAAGGTCAAACAAGATTAGAACAAAGACAAACGAAACTAGAAGAAGGTCAAACAAGATTAGAACAAAGACAAATAAAACTAGAAGAAGGTCAAAAACATTTAGAGATTGGACAAGAAGAGATAAAGAAAGATTTAAAAGCTGTAATCGAACAAACTGTAGGGTTAACAGAATTTAGGCAAGAAGCTAATGAAAAGTTGGATATTTTAATTGAAGAAAATGACATAATAAAAGAGATAAATGGTAGACATGAAGTAGATATTAGAAGATTGAAAAGAAGAATAATATAATTAGGTATTACTAATGATAATTATCTAAAATTTTAAGGTCAGATTACTTAATCTGACTTCTTCTATCCATAAGTAGATCAGAAAAACAGTCTGAAGTTTCATCTGTCTTTTTTGATAGTGCTTTGGAGTAAGCTTTGATTGACTTAATATGATACTTAAGGGGGAATAAATATGTTTAAAAAATTAGTATCAGTAATATTAACTTTTAGTTTGGTTTTAGGTATGTTTACTATCACGTTTGGTGATTCTCAGATGAAACCTATTGTTGTATTAAATGATACAAGAATTTCTTTAGAAGATGAAACATATATAAATGAAAAAGGGCTAATAATGTGTCCTTTAAGAGAGTTAGCAGAAAAGATGGGTTATTTAGTTACTTGGAATTGTAGTGATAGGAATATTACTCTTTCAAAGGACTCCGAAATCGTAAAACTAAAAGTTGGAGAACATAGAATTACTGTAAATGAAGAAAACATGGATATAAATTCAAGTCCAATTATTAAAGAAGGCAAAACTTATGTACCAGTAGAATTATTTAGTAAAGCTTTGAACCTTGTTATAGGATGGGATAATAAGCAACAAGTCCTAAAAATAAATCAACCTAAAGAAAATAAAGAGGACTTTTTTACAATGTCCATGGATGAAAAGTTACAAGATGAATTAGACACTTATATGAAAGCACTTCAAAAGCATCATAATTTTCATGGAAGTGTACTAGTTGCTAAAGATGGAAAAGTTCTTCTCAACAAAGGTTATGGATTTGCAAACTTTGAACAAAACACTTTGAATAAATCTCAAACAAAATTTGCTATTGGTTCTATGACAAAGCAAGTTACAGCAATGGCGATTATGCAACTGAATGAACAAGGTTTAATAGATGTAGAAGATACGGTTTCAAAATATCTACCTGATTTTCCAAACGGAGATCTAATTACTCTACATAATTTATTGACTCACACATCAGGGCTTAAGAATTATACTGAAATAAAAGAATTTCTAACTTTAAAGCCAGAAAGTAAAGATCCAATGACAGTTATTGACCTAATAAAAGATATGCCATTAGAGTTTGAACCAGGTAAGGAGTTTAGATATAGTAATACAAATTACACATTATTAGGAATAATAATTGAAAAGGCTACTAATATGTCGTTTGAGGATTATTTACAAAAAAATATATTTGCTCCTCTAAATATGTCAAGTACAGGTATATGTTATGGTAAAAATAATGAACTTTATGATGCAACGCCATATTCAGGCTATTTGGAAGTTGTTCCTGTAGATGACGAACTAGTACTTACTCAAGCTTATGGTGCTGGAAATATATATTCAACAGTTGAAGATCTATATAGATGGGATCGAGGTTTAAAAACTGAACAACTTGTAAAAAAGGAAACATTAGATAAGATATTTACAGAACATGTAGCTGTATCAGAAGGTGGTAGTTATGGCTATGGGTGGATGATTGCACATACGGATAATGGTAAACAAATTTTGCATGGTGGAAATACTTTTGGATTTACTTCTAATATAGCCAAGTATATAGATGAAGATCTTACTATTATTATTTTAACTAATAATGGTTACTATAATATTTCAAGTTTAACAGAGACTCTAGCAAATATAGTATTTAAAAAAGATTATAAAATACCAGAAGCTAAAAAGGAAATAAAAATTGATAATACAGAATTATACGATAGCTATGAAGGAAAGTATGAATTTCTAAATGGAGCATACATTGATATAATTAAAAAAGATAAAAAACTTTTTGCTCAACCAACAGGTCAAGATGCTTTTGAAATATTTCCAGAAACAAATAATAAATTTTTTGCAAAAGTAATTGATGCTAGTATTGAATTTAAAACTAATGATAAGGGAGAAGTTACAGAACTAATATTTGAACAAATAGGCATGGAGTTTATTTGCAAAAGAGTAGAAGATATTGAAGAGCAGGTTGAAGTAACTGTAGATCCTAAAATATATGAGGAATATGTTGGAGAGTATGAACTAGTACCAGGTGTAATTTTTACTATTACAACTGAGGATAATCACATATATGCTCAGCTTACAGGTCAAGATGTATTTGAAATATTTCCTATGTCAGAAAGTAAATACTTCTATAAGGCAGTTGATGCTAAGATTACCTTTGAAAGAGATGATAATGGTAAAGTAACAAACTTGGTGTTGCATCAAAATGGGCAAGATATGCCTGCAATTAAAGTAAAATAAATTAAGAGGATACTTTAGGGTATCCTTTTTTATAATGAATAGGAAAGTTCTAGTTTTCCATAATATAAAACTTTCTGAAATGAGTTTCAAATTAGATATTATGAAAAAAGAATTAAATTGTGTAAAATATATGTAGATTTATAAAATAATATTTATCAATATTTGTTACAGGGGTGATAATATGAAGCATAATAAAGTTGGTCTTGTTCTAGAAGGAGGAGGCATGAGGGGAGTATATACTTCAGGAGTTCTTGATGCATTAATGGATGAGAATATTAAATTTCCTTATGTAATAGGGGTATCTGCTGGTGCTAATAATGGTGCAAGTTTTGTAGCTGAACAAAGAGAAAGAAATAAAAAAGTTTTTGTAGATTATGTAAGACATAAAGATTATTCTGGTTTTAAACATTGGATAGTAGGCAATGGCTATTTTAATATGGACTTTTTATTTAATACATTACCAAATAAACTAGTTCCTTTTGATTATGAAACTTTTCTAAATTCTAAAACGATTTTTAAGGCATGTGTAACAGATTGTATAACAGGGAAATCAGTATGTTTTGAAAAATCCCAAGCTAAAAATAATGGTAATGAATTTATAAATAAAGTGCTACGAGCATCTAGTAGTTTACCAATTCTAGCAAAACCAGTTAAAATTAAAGGAAGGTTATATTTTGATGGTGGAATCTCTGATTCTATTCCTATAGATAAATCGATAGAAGATGGCAACAAATATAATGTTATAATACTTACTAGGAATGAAGGATATCGTAAAGAAAAACAAGCATTAGGGATTTGTACTAGACATTATTTAAAAAGATATCCTAAAGTTTTACATGCTATAGAAACAAGACATATTAAATACAATAATACCTTAGATAAGATTGAGGATTTAGAAGATAAAGGTTTTACATATGTTTTTAGACCTATTAAAGAAATAAAGGTAGAGAGGCTAGAGAAGAATATTGATAGATTAAATCAACTATACGAACAAGGGTATAAAGAAGCGACTTCTCAAAAGGAAAATTTCAAGAAATGGTTAGGTAATATAATTAATGATTAAGCAAAGCAGAAGGGACAGCAATGAATATGAACAGCAGACTGTCTCTTCTGCTTTTTTACATCACTTATTACAAATGGGTTCTTCCCACCAGCCAAAAGCGATTCGACCATTAGCTGAAAGTTCAGGTGACTCTGGATTTGATAGAAATATTAAAAATGAACCACCAGGTGGGAAAATAAATTTCCCTTGTTCATCATCAACAATTGTAGTTTCAGGTTGACCTCTTCTTACAAAAGCTTTTATACCACCTACTGGTTCTCCAGATACATTTGTAGCATATTGCAGTTTTACTTTTGGTATTGGAATAGGACAAAATGCCATATTTGCTGTAGTAACAAGGGTGGACTCTTTAGGTGTTCCAGGAGGTTCAGTATTAAACCAAATTTGTGCTCGAAATGTAGATTCGGAAACATCACTTATAGTCCAAACTGTTACATGTAAATTTACTCTCGAATTAGGAGGATTAAATAACCTAGCCCAAGCACTTGTTCCTTTTCCAAAAGAAAGTTCATCAGCATAACCTACGAAGTATTTTCCTTCTAGAGACTTTGCTAAGTTAATAGGTACAGCAACTTCATATTCTATAGATGGTTTATATATAGATGGATTAGGTAGGCTACAAGGGGGAAAATATATACAAGATCTGTTACAGTAGTTCATTTTATTAGAAGATATTTGGTTAGAAACATTATTGCAATATACAGAATTATTTAAATTATTGTCCATAAAAGATTACTCCTTTGCATTTGATTTAGTCTATTATATGCTAAATAATATTAAAGGTACGTTTTATACCTACGTATCACTTCACAAGCCAATCTTTTCCCTGAATTTCCAGCAGACTAACTCCTATAATCATCAGGATTTCATGAATGATTACCGATTTTTCTACAATATCTTGTGGCTTAAAATTATTTGTAAAAAGCTCATTTTAGCATATCAATTGTTTGAAAATAGTACTGGAAAATCCTGAAGTGAAGAAGAAATATAAATGTCAATTATATGAATGTGTTTATTAGAAAAGAGCAATTTATAAAAACATAGAGAAATTAGTATATAAAGTTAGATGAGAAGATAACAGAAAAAATTTATAATTAAAGATATATTTAAGAGTTTTAAAATATCGATTAAGGCAGTTAATATTGATGTAATAAATTATTTGAAAGAGGTGAATAATTTACAAGGTCAGAAATTAGCTTATATATTGAAATTGAATACATTAAATGATATTATAAGTACAAGGTAATTGGAAAAAGGAGGGTAGATTGCCACATCATTCACAAAAGAAAGAGGCATAACCCTTAAATATAAAGATTATGCATTAAGGAGGTGTAAGTAGTGAAAGGAAGCAATACATATAGAAGAATATCAGGAGGATAGGATTAAGTGTACAAGTTATAATAGAGTTTATGTACAAGACAATTTACTAATGAAAAGGGTAAAATAAATAAACATAAGAGAAAGGGGATAATATAAATGTATACTATTAAAGTAAATGATGAAAAGAAGGCTTTTATTATTGAGACAGGAGGTTTTTTTAGACAAGAAGAGGGAGAACAATTTTTAAAAGAGTATCAAGATAAAGTTAGAAGTATTAATCCAGGGAATTATAATTTTATAATATGTGGTAAAGATTTAAAAACATCATCTCAAGATATGATAGATATATTAGATAATTGTTTAAAAATGTATAAAGCTTCAGGATTTAAGAAGTATTATACTACAAAACCTACATCACCTACAGCTTGGATGCAACTAAAGAAATTACTAGAAGAAAATAAATTAGATATGGTTATGGGTGAAAGTGTAGAAGATATACTATTAAACTTATAATAAAATATAGATAAAAAATAGATAATGACATATAAAATAAATGTCATTATCTATTTTTATATACAATGAAGGGGATGAGCAATTGAATACGAATATAAATATAATAGATGTAAGTATATATTATCCAGAGAATAAAGTAAATAAGGATTATTTTATACAGAAATTTGATAAACAAGGAATAGATATTAGGGGTTTACTAAAATGCTTAGGCAGAGATAATATAAGGATAATAAAGAATAATGAAGAAACAGTGATAACAATGGCTGTAAATGTAGGGAAAAGAGCTTTAAAAAGTGCTAATTTAAATCCTGAAGATATAGATATGTTAATAGTAACAACTGATAACCCTGAGTATTTTGCACCTTCTAATGCTTTAATTATAAATAATAAGTTAGGGTTAGTGAATGCGAATTTAACCTTTGATCTTAATAATAATTGTATATCTATGTTGACAGCTATGGATATAGCAACTGGGATAATGAAGCAAAGAAAAGAAGTAAAAAGAGCAATGATTATCGGAATGCAAGGGATATCATATTTTACAAGGGAAGAGGATCCTGTTATAACTCCTGGAGGTGGAGATTGTGCTGCTAGTATAATATTAGAAAAAGAAGAATGTGTAGATATTAGTGGAGTTATAGATAGTGTATATTTAACTAATTCAAGGAATCAAGAAAATATGAGACTACCTGGGTGTGGAATGTCTAAAGTAGCAAGTGGAAATGTACTAACAGAAGATGTTAAACTAAGGTTTATACCACATGATGTTAGTTATTTTTCTGATGAATGGACAAAGATGATAAAAGATATATTAAAGAGGAATAACTTAAGCATTAAAGACGTTAAACATTATTTATTCTCTCAATTTTCTTTAAAAGATATTAAGGAAACACTTATAAAGTTAGGAGATGATGAGGAAAAATATACTTTTGTATCTCATAAGTACGGGTATACTGGATGTTGCTCACCTATATTTGCATTACACGAGGCTTTAGAAAAGGGCAAGGTAGAAAAAAATAGTTATGTTATATTTTGTTCTGTTGGAATAGGATATAGTATGGCTGCAATATTATACAAATGGCTTTAATGTATTTCATTTACAAGAGAAAAAAGGCTCATATAAGTTAAAAGAAAGAATAATATAAAAAGTTATTACTAAGGACGATTATCTAAATTAAGGTCAGATTAAGTAATCTGACCTTAATTTTTCAATAAAGTCTACGTATCACTCCACAAGCTAATCGTTTACCAGAATTCCCAGCAGGCTGACTTCTATAGTCATCAGGACTTTCATGAATTATCACCGATTTTCCTACAACGTCAGCAGGCTTAAATTTATCTGTAAAAAAGCTCATTCTTGCATAGCCATTGTTTGAAAATAGTACAGGAAAATCTCCAGCGTGATTTCCATGGGGCTGATTTGTTGGATTCCAATGACCTCCTGCAGCTTGAAATGGATTCTCAGGATCTCCTACTTCACAAATTCCATTTTCATGGATATGAAAACCATGTGGACCAATAGGTGATTTACCATTTTCAGCAGGTTTATAAGGTGGAAGTCCCCAAACTTCAACAGTTACTTCAGTTCCATTTTGAACTTCTCTAAAAGTTACTACTCCATACAGATTAGGAGCAAGTGGTCCCCCTCTTATTTCAGCTACACTTGCAATAGGTGTACAATTTGTTATATTATAGTACATATAGCATATACCTCCTTTTGTATTATTGTATGATAATTAAATTTTTAATGTGAAGGAGTTATATAGTATGAAATGTAACAAAATAATAATTGATTTATATGATCAATTATAAATATATTAAGATATTAGGAGGAAAAATTATGAATGGATCTATGGGAATTGGAATATTAAGTATCATCTCTTTCGTAGTATCTTTAGCAAAGGAAGTAGCAATCATTTTCTTATTGATTAAGATAGTGCAGGTTTTAAATATTTTTGTTAAAAACAAAGAAGTACCATTTATTAAGTCAAAAAGAGAAAATATTGACGTTACAAACAATGATGACAAAGATGAATAGGTTTTTATAGTAAACTCTCGTATTTACGAGAGTTTACTATTATGTTTAAGTATAATAGTATTTTAAATTAAAATATAATTCCAACAATTCAATGTTATAAAAAAACTAATAATCCGCATACTATATTTTGTAGTTTCTGATAGTCAAAAAACTGATTTCTTCATAGTATAAATATATATAAACTTTGAAAGAAGGTAAAAAATGTTTAGTCCAACTTATGGTGAAGTAACATATGAAAGAATGATTGAAATAATCAAAAATTTCATAGCAAAATCACCGCATAGTACTTACAACATTTCTGTAGGTACAGATAGCCAAAACTTTGATTATACAAAAACTGTTATGGTGGTAGCTATACATAGGGTTGGAAGTGGTGGAATATTCTTTTATGATATAAAAAGGGTCAAAAAGATAACAAATATAAGTCAAAAACTATTCTTTGAAACTAGTTCTAGTTTAGATATAGCTACTAAACTTTCAGAAACATTACAAAGAGAAGAAATTGACTTTGGGATAAGCATACATGTTGATGCAGGTAAAAATGGACAAACATCAAAATTAATTCCAGAGATATTAGGGTGGATAAAAGCTTGTGGATTTGACTGTGAAACAAAACCAAATTCATATGCTGCATCTTCGATAGCAGATAAATATTCAAAATAGTTATGTGTTCATAGAAAATATTATTTTATATTTGGACAAGTATTATAATTGAATTTTTCATCATACCTCTTAATCACATTTCGTATACATTTATTAAAGGTCTTTATGTGGATGAGGGGGTATATTGTGAGAATTATAACAGAGGGAGTAGAATTAGCTATAGAATTGCTAGATAGTACATATTTTGATGAGAAAAAATTTAAAAAATATATGCATTCCAAAGTAGGAAAAATTTTTTTAAATCATGAAATAGAACTTAGGAGGAAGATAAGTCCACTAATAGTTGAACAAGAAATAAAAATGATTTTTGATAATCCAAAATATAAGGATTTATATGGTTTTTATATACTTAAAGAAAATATGGAATTAGTAAAAAAAGATTTAGAATATATTAGATGTAATGAAGAAGACATTATATCTAAAGTTCTAGAACAAATATATATATATATACCAAAATGGGTTGAGATAAAACCTGATATAACACTGTATGTAGGTGGAGTTGATGGAGGTTTTGCTACATTTACAAAGGACGTATATATAAATTATATTAAATATATAGGAAACCTAAAGGAATTTAAAAAAGTACTTGCCCATGAATTTTATCATGCAAGACGAGTTCCAATAAACAAAAAAATCAAATTGTTTCTTAAAATGAGTTTTTATATTAATAGAGCAAAATATGATTCATTAGGTAGAATTTTTGAAGAGGGGATTGCATGTTTAATACAACATGGAGTAAATTTTGAAACAGATGATCCTGTAGGTACACTTACTAATAGAGATATCCTATTAAAGAAAGAACATTTTGAAATATTAAATGAGGCACTTTTTTCAATAAAGCATAATAATCCTGATTATAATCTAATATATAAAATCAATGTATATGTAATAGGATATATAATTTCTAAAACTATTTATGAATACAAAGGTAGTATTACCTTAGATGAGTGGACAATTAATTTTAATTATGAGGCATTAATTCAAAAATACATAGAAATATGTAAAGAGAGTGGGATAGCATCAGGATTTGATAGGGAACTAGAAAAATGGTTGATAAGTGGGAGATAAGTTTGAACATAAAATATATGATGAGGATTTTTTTAAGATAATGTTGTATAATTAAGTTTAGGAAGAATAAGTGAAATTTTCGGAAGGGTGGTTTTATGCTTAGATTTTTTAAAAAGGACAAGATTGTTGAAATTTTATCTCCAGTAACAGGGAAAATAGTTCCTATTGAAGAAGTACCTGATGAAGCTTTTGCAAAGAAAAGATCAGGTGATGGTCTTGGAGTTGAACTAACTGATGGGAAGGTCATTGCACCTTTTGATGGTGAAATAACTAGTATATATAATGCAAACCACTGCCTAGTTATTAGGTCTGAAGCAAGTGGATTGGAAATACTTATACATATAGGTATTGATACTATCAAATTAAGGGGTGAAGGGTTTAAGAGATACGTTGAATTAAATGACAAAGTAAATGCTGGTGATTTGTTATTGGAAGCGGATTTAGAACACATAAAGTCAAAAGGTAAATCTATTATAACACCAGTAATAATAACAAATAGAAGATATGTAGAATCTATAGAGAAAATGAATGGACAAGTAGAAAAAGGGAAAGATTTACTTATGAAAGTTACATTAAAAAAGGAATAATTTTTTATAGCTGATTTTTATAACCCACTATAGAAGGTAGTGGGTTATTTTATGTTATACTTTAATGTATAACTTGGTTAATTATTGGGGGTGCTTTTTATGATTAAATGCATTCATACAGGAGATTTACATTTGGGAAGTCAATTTAAAACAGCAAGTTTTGATAGTAATTTTGGCAAACAAAGAAGATTGGAACTAATGTATACTTTTGAAAGAATAATAGATAGAGCAAAAAAAGAAAATATAGATTTTCTTTTTATTGCAGGGGATATGTATGAAGGTGAATATTTTACTGTTGGAGATATAAAAAGAGTAAGAGATATACTATCTGAGTTAGAAAATACTAATATAGTTATTGCTACAGGCAATCATGATCCTTTAAACAAAGGTAATTTATATAATTCAGTTGAATGGTCTGAAAATATACATATATTTCATTCAAATGGAATTTCTTCAATAGAATTCGATGAACATAATACAGTTATTTGGGGATATAGTTGGGATAGAAAAGAAGAAAGAATAGATCCGTTAGCTAATTTTCAGTTAAAGCATAATAATAAAATCAACATATTGCTTATACATGGAGATTTAACAAATAAAAATTCTCCTTATTTACCTATCGATAAAAACAGATTGGAAACGATAGGATTTGATTATGTTGCATTAGGGCATATTCATAAACCACAATTTGTCACAAATAATATTGCATATTGTGGAAGTCCAGAACCCTTAGATTTTGGTGAACTAGGTGAACATGGAATTGTTGAAGGAACAATAGAGAAAGGTGAGGTTAATATGAGCTTTTTACCTTTTGCTAAGAGAACTTTTAATGTTGGAGAAATAACCATATCTGAAACTATGAGTTATATGGATATTATGGATGAGTTACGGACTTATGATAGTTTGGAAAAAAGAGAAAAGAATTTTTACAGAATAGTGTTAAGAGGAATAAGAGATAGAGATGTAGATTTAAATTTAGAAGAAATATATGAACAATTAAAGCACTATTATTATTATTTAGAGATTGTAGATGAAACTATACCAGATTATAATTTGGAAAAGTTAAGATTGGAAAACTCAAATAATATTATAGGTCTTTTTATTGAAGAAATGAGCAAAATGGACTTAGATGATGAGATTAATAAAAATGCATTGTATATAGGTTTAGAAGTTCTTTTGAAAGAGAAGGTGGTAGGATGAAAATTAAGGAACTAAATCTTATCTCTTTTGGAAAGTATGAAAACAAAGTAGTTAATTTCTCTGATGGAATTAACTTGATTTATGGTGAAAATGAATCTGGTAAGACTACTATTCATAAATTTATAGAAGGTATGCTTTTCGGATTTTTCAAACCGTATTCAAAGAGAAGACTATATACTGATGAGTATGAAAAATACTATCCTTGGAGTAGACAGGACTATAGGGGAGTTTTGAAGTTTGAGTTTGAAGGTGAAACTTATAGATTAGAGAGAAATTTTGTCAAAGGTAATGATGAGTTAAAAATATTTGATGAAAAGACGGGAGAAGATATAACTAGATTATTTGACTATGATTCTACATTGAGGCTTCATTCATTAGATTCCCAAATACTAGGTTTAAATAGTGTAGTATATAATAATACTGTTAGTATAAAGCAATTAGGGAGCAAAACTGATGATAACTTGGCAAAGGAAGTTAAGGATAGTCTAATAAATATGGGTGGAAGCCTTGATGAAGATATTTCGGTAAAAAATACATTAGCTAAGTTAAACAATGAAATAAATTCTATAGGTACTGCTGGACAAAAGAAATCTTCTCCCTATGGACAAACAGTGGAAAAGATAAATAAGCTTAATGAAGAAAGAACTCAGGCCTTATATTTTTCAAATCAAATAAAAGCTGAAGAATTGGAATATAAAAAAATAAAAAATGAGTTAAATGAATTAACAGTAGCAAAAAAGGATATAGAAACTGATTTAGAAATAATAAAAAAAATAGAGATAAAAGAAAGATATGAAGAATCTCTAAGAATCTCCAAGGAAATACAATGCTTAATAAGAGAAATGGACAAATTAAAGAAATATTCTGGTTTAGATTTTGAGAAATATAAAAGATTGAATACCTTGGAAAAAGAGAAGGCAGTATTTGAAAAGAGTTTCCATGAGTGGAATGAACAATTAAACAAGATAAATGAAAGCCAAAAAAACTTACAATCAGAATTAATGAAATTTATTAAATATAAGAATATAGAAGAAGAAGAATTTGAAAATATTGTTGAAAGCTATAAATTGTTGTACAATAATAGAGTTCAATTAATTGGAATAGAAGAAAAACTTAACGCTTTCATTTATGATTTCAATGACCAAAATGACTACGAAATTATAGATATAGTTGATGATATTTATAAGTATGAGGAATTTGAAGAAGAAAGGAATTCCATATTATTCAATAATGACTTCTCTAATTCAAATTATATAAAAACTAGATTAGAAGAAAAATCTAGTGAGTTAAAGAAGAAAAACACTATAACTAGTATTTTATTAACATTTACATTGATTTCAACTGCTTTGGGATTTGTAAACAAGGCATTCTTTATAGTATCAGCTTTTTTTCTAGCATTATTTATTTATACAATATATTCCCATAAAGAGATGAAGGAATATGTAAAAAAGTTAAATGATCAGGTTATAGATATAGAAGCACAGGAAACAGAGAAATATGAGATTTTAAAGAAAATACAAAGTGATATGGAGCTAATATTAAAAAAATATAATTGTTCTAATAAAGTTGAATTAAAAAAACTTCAAGATAAAAATTATGAAAGAAGTATTAATTACAAAAATAGATTTGAAAACAAAGCAGCATTACAAAAAGAAAAAGATAGACTGTTAGGAGAGATTGCTAAATTAGAAGATATATTAAATAAGAAAGTTCCAATATTAATTGAACCCTCAGATTTTAATTTAGAAGAAATAAAGATTGTAGAAAGGGAGTATTTAAAAAATTTAGAGCTTTTAAATACAAAAGAAAAGTTGGATGAAGAAGAAAAATATATAATTGATAAGATTACAAATTTAAAAAATGAGGATTTAAGTGTCCATGAGGAGATAGAAAAAATATTAAAAGAGTATGAGTTTACTAGCATAAAAGATATGGAAGAAGGGTTAAGATACAAAGAAACCTATGATGGTTTTTTGAAAGATTTAGAAAATAAGCAGATGTTATTAAATAATATTTTGGGTAATAATAATTTAGAGCAACTCAGAAAAGCATATCTAGAAGGTAAAAGTAAGATATATAAAGAATTAAACATAGATGAAAAAGATTATTTAATTGAAAAAGCTAAAAACATGGAAGAAACTATTGGAAAAGTAAAACTAGAGATAACTAGAATAGAGGAAAGAATCAAAGCTATTGGGAATAACTTTAGACCATTAGTTGAAATTGATGAAGATATATTGATAAATGAAAATAAAAGATTAGAATATGATGAAAGGCTTAAATCTCTTCAAATTGCAAAAGATACTATTGAAAATATATCAAAAAACATACAGAGAGATTTTGCACCTACATTAAATGAAAAAGTAAGTAAAATAATAGATACTGTTACTGAGGGAAGATACAGTGAGGTGAAAATTAATGAAAACATTGATATTGCTGTAGTGGATCCTGATAGTAATATTCTTATTAATATAGAGGATTTAAGTGGTGGTACTATAGATCAAATTTATTTTGCTACAAGATTTGGCATAACTAATATTATATTAGATGAAAGTATCCCATTAATATTAGATGATTGTTTTATTCAATATGATAATAAACGATTGAAAAATATTTTAAAAGTATTAGTAAAAGCTTCACAGAGTAGACAAGTTATATTATTTACTTGCCATACTAGAGAAAAAGAATTACTAGATATGCTTAATGTTGAATATGAATATATTGTATTGTAGTTAGTGTTGTTTAATTTGAATAGGGGGATTTAGATGATATATGCATTAGGAGATTTACATTTGGATTATTCGAAAGAAAAACCTATGGATGTATTTGGACCTAAATGGAAAGATCACGAGGCTAAAATATTTGATAGTTGGATTGATATAGTAAAAGAAGATGATTTGGTTCTTATTCCTGGAGATGTGTCTTGGGGATTGAAACTGGATGAAGCTTATAATGATTTAAAAAGGATAGATGAACTACCAGGGACAAAAATCATAACTAAAGGAAATCATGACTATTGGTGGGAAAGCAAGAAAAAGTTAGAAGAACTTAATTTGAATTCGATATTTTTTCTTCAAAACGATAGTTATACATATGGTAATATATTTGTTACTGGTTGTAGAGGTTGGATAACTAATGATAGCGACAATTTTACCCAGCATGATGAAAAGATATATAGTAGAGAACTTCATAGGTTAGAATTATCATTAAAGTCAATTGAAAAAAATGATGGAACAATAATTACTATGATTCATTATCCCCCTTTTAATATGGACGCTAAACCAAATGATTTTGTATTTCTAATGAAAAAATATCGTGTTGATATTTGCATATATGGACATCTGCATTCTGAAGGACACAAATATGTAGTTGAAGGAGATATAGAGGGAATTAAGTTTATTTGTGTTTCAAGTGATTATATTAACTTTATTCCTAAAAAAATATTATAGCGTTATTAGGAGGCTTAAAAATGAAAACTATTATAAAAAAAGATTATGAAGAATTAAGCAAGGTAGCAGCTAGTATTATTAGTAATGAAATAAAATCAAATCCAAAAACAGTGTTAGGTTTAGCAACTGGAAGTACTCCAATAGGGACATATAAAGAGCTTATTAGAATGCATAAAGAAGAAGAACTAGATTTTTCGCAAGTAGTAACTTTTAATTTAGATGAGTATTTAAATATTCCTTATAGCAATCCAAATAGTTACCATTATTTTATGAAAGATAATTTGTTTAAATATATAAATGTTAAGGCTGAAAATATCCATATTCCACATGGAAATGCAGAAAACATTGAGGAGTTTTGCATTGAATATGATAAAAAAATAGAAGAAACTGGTGGCATTGATTTGCAAATATTAGGAATTGGAGAAAATGGCCATATTGCTTTTAATGAACCTGCTTCATCCTTACCTTTGGCAACTAATATTACGAAGTTAACTGAATCCACAATAAATGCCAATTCGAGATTTTTCCATTCCATAGATGAAGTACCTAAAAAGGCTATAACTATGGGTATAGGAAGCATAATGAAAGCAAAGAAGATTTTGGTCTTAGCAAATGGTGAAAAAAAGGCACCTATTATTGCAAAAATTTTAAAAAATAAAGTAGTAACTACTGATATACCTGCTTCTCTACTATTACTCCATCCAGATGTTACAATAATAATGGATGAAGCTGCAGCTAAAGGGTATTTAGAATAACAGATGTAGGAGGTAGAAGTTAAAATGAAAACATTAATTAAAAATATAAATATAATTACTCCTTATGAAATATTAAGAGGACAAGGATTAGTAATTACGGATGGTATTATATCTAGTATTGATAGAGAAGAGAAACTATCAATGGAACGTTTTGACAATGTAATTGATGGGAAAAAGAATTTTCTATCTCCTGGTTTTATTGATATTCATAATCATGGAAATTCAGGCTATGATATTATGGATGGTACTGAGGAGGCAATAGATAATATAGCTGAATTTCACCTAAAAAATGGAGTTACATGTTTTTTGGGTACGGTGATTACTTCTTCATATGAAGAAATAGAAAGGGCTATAAAAAATCTTGTTAATTATAATAACAAAGTAGACAAAGCTAGTTTAATAGGAATTCATTTAGAAGGGCCTTTTTTTTCTATAGAAAAAAAAGGAGCTCAACCTGAAAAACATATAAAAGTACCTAATTTAGAGGATATGAAAAAATTAATGAGTATTTCTAATGGTAAGATGAAGATGGTTTCATTAGCACCAGAATTGAAAGGAGCATTATCGATAATTTCATATCTTAAGTCAAGTAATGTAATAGTGGCAATGGCTCATAGTAATGCCACATATGAAGAGGCCAAAAAAGGAATTTATGAGGGAGTATCAATGGCAACTCATTTGTATAATGGCATGAGGAGTTTCTCTCATAGAGAGCCTGGAATAGTTGGAGCAGCTCTTACTGATGATAGGGTCTATTGTGAATTAATATATGATACTATTCATGTTCATGATACAAGTGTTGAGATAGCCATGAAGATGAAAGGAATGGATAAAATAGTACTTGTATCAGATGCTATGAGAGCAGCAGGGCTGAAAGATGGAGAATATGAATTAGGCGGTCAAAAGGTATATGTAAAGAAAGGTGCAGCAAGACTTGAAAATGGTTCATTAGCAGGTTCTACTTTGAATCTAAGAAAAGCAGTGCATAATATGGTTTTTAGAATGAATGTACCAATTCATAATGCAGTGAGAATGGTAAGTTTAAATCCAGCAAAAGCTGTAAAAATAGATGAAAGAAAAGGTAGTTTAGAAGTAGGAAAAGATGCAGATATGGTTATTTTCGATAGTGATATAAATATTCTAGCATCTATAGTGGGGGGAGATATACTGTGGATAAAGAACGGGGTAAATCCAGTGGTAACTTACGCACAATCTGCGTGGGGGGAGATATACTGTGGATAAAGAACTAGAAGTTAAAGTGTTAAATATTGACAAAGATAAAATACAAAGAAAGCTATTAGAAATAGGTGCTAAATTACTTAGAAGAGAGCATCAGAGAAATTACTTAATAGATTCGGAAGATAGAAGTATTGAAAAAAACAATAACAGTTATTTAAGGATAAGGGAAACTTTAGACTTAGATACTGAGGAAACTAGTTTTACTTTAACTCTTAAGCAAAACCTCTTTAATGAAAACATGAGGGAAAATGTAGAGGTAAATACACAAATAGATGACAAAGAAGCTCTTTTATATATACTTGATGTATTAGGATATGGATTAGTCAAAGAGGGTTTTAAAGAGAGAATTTCTTATCAATATGAAGGTATAAGATTTGACGTTGACACATGGGATGAGTCAACCTATCCTTATACCTATATGGAGATTGAAGTTAATAAAGAAGAAGACTTAGATAAGGCTATCAATCTTTTAAATATTGATAAAAAAAATGTTTCGACTAAATCAATAGTAGAATTAAGAGAAGACTTAGGTAAATAACTACCTAGGTCTTTTTATTTGAATATAGTCACCATAATCCATCGTTTGAATAAAATATAATAAATAGTTTTCTATAAAAAGGAGGTATTGATAATGCTTGATGAGATATTAAAGTTTGGTTGTGACAATAGCTGGTTGTTAATATTTTTATTTCTAATATTGATTCTAGGAGGAGGCTGTGGTGGATTTCTAGGGGATATAGGAAATCTTTTTGGTGGGTCAAGTGATATGTTATTACTTATATTCTTGATATTTTTACTCTTTGTAGGAATATAATTAATTAAATTATAAGGAGGTATCTTTTATGACAGACAATCTAAATATTCCAAGTACTAAAAAGGGAGGTATTTTAGATTTATTTAAGGGTGGAGATAATGATAGTTTACTATTCTTTTTCTTGCTACTAGTTGTTTTTTTCTGTAATTGTGGCTGGGCAGGAACTGGAGATGATAGTTTACTATTCTTTTTCCTATTACTAGTAGTACTATTTTGTTGGTGTTAAAAAAATCCCGTTTTAAAAAACGGGATTTTTTATGCATTTTATATGCTTTTATTTGGAATAATAGTATTAATATTGAGATAAGAGAAAGGGAAATATCTCAAAATACAGGAGGTATTAAATGAAAGGTAATAAACTAAAGCTAATTATAATTTTAATAAGTATTATGCTACTTGTTTCTTGTACACCTGAAGTTTCAGAAGAACCTAATATAAATAAAAACAATAGTGAAGAACAAATAAATTCTGAAACATTTGATGAAAATGATATTGAACCTGATATTAGCCATATTAGTATAGGTGAAGATAATAAATTGACAGCTAATTTAAAAGAACAGGGGCATATTGATTATTTTCTTAGAGATAATAAACTTCTTAAATACGGTGAAAAGATTACAAATTTTAGTGCTGGAAATTGGAATACTAAGAGAACATTTCAAACTCTTGTACCGACAGTCTTTAATGTATCTCTAATGTACAATAAATATTTGATGCCTTATGATTATTTATTGGTGACAAGGGAAAGTGCTTCCATATATGAAAGTCCTTCTTTAAACAGTAAAATAGTTGGAGAAGGTAAGATGTTTGACAAAATACAATTAGTCAATGAAGTAGAAAATAATTGGTATGGAGTGAGCTTTTATGACTCAAATGGGAAACTAGTTCAAGGATTTGTTCCTAATAGTTTTGGAGATGTAAGAACATTTAGATTTGAAAATATGCATAATGTAATAAAAAGATTAGAAGATGAATTAGCAAAAAACAAACATGGATATATATCTAACTATAAAGATACAAATGGTTCACCACCATTGTTAAATGGTAAGGGGATTGACAATTATGGAGTGCAAGCATATCAAAGTGCTCCTGCCTATTCAGATTTAAAGGATTTAAATAGTTTTAGGTATTTCCCAGATGGGATGATGGTTTTTGTATTAGGTGAAGTCAAAGGGTATTTTAAGGTAAAGTGTATAGAATATGAAGGAGAATATTGGGTTCCTAAAAAATATATATCTTTTGACAACAATTTAGACAGATTTGCTAAATGCGTTGTTATAGATACCACAAATCAAAATCAAGTAGCTTTTGAAAAAATGGGATCAAAATGGACCTTAGTATCCTATACTCTAGCTACTACTGGGGTAAAAGGCAAAAGAAAATATGAAACACCAATAGGATATTTTAAAGTTATGGATAAGAAAGAGAGGTTTTATTATGTAGATGACAACACTAACGAAGTGACAGGTTATGCGCCTTATGGAGTTAGATTTACACAAGGAGCGTATATCCATGGAGTTCCTGTAGAGTTTAAGACTATAAATGGTAAGAAGACAGATCCAGGAATAAAAGAGTATCTACACACTATTGGTACCGTACCTAGATCTCATAAATGTGTAAGGAATTTTACTAGTCATGCTAAATTTTTATATAATTGGACAGATCCTAATGATACTGTTGTTATTGTTATTAAATAGAAAAAAATTATAAAAAACAATAATTGGAATAAATTTTATGATATAATAAATGTATATATAAAAAAAGGGGGATGTTACATGTTTTCAATTTTCAGAATAGTATTAATTGTTTTAGCTTTTATTACAGCCAAGTTTTTTCCTAGTAAAGATTATATTTTTTTATGTATAGGAATATTAGCGGTATTAGAAATATTATCATTAAAAATTGGGAATAGAGGTATTAGTGATATTGAAAAAGGAATAAAAGAAGTAGCAGAAGGCAATTTAACCAAAAAATTTAAATCCTCTGATAAAAAATATGCTAGTATGGTAGGGAATTTAAATAAGATATTACACAATTATAGAGAAGCTTTATCTCATATAGCATATTCTTCAGATAGGATATCGGGGATAACTGAAGATTTAGTTGTTGCTACTGAGGGAACTAGTAATACAATAAATGAAGTGGCAAAAGCAATAGAAAATATAGCTGTAGGTTCAAAAGAACAAGAAAACAAAGTATTAGATGTATTGTCTATGAGTAATAAATTAAAAGAAATATCAGAAGATACAACAGAGGCAAATAAAAGTGCACATGAACAATGGGACAAGACTAATGAGTCATTTGAATATACAGGAGAAAGTTTAAACAAGTTAATTTTAAATATGGGAAATAGAATGGCTAAGAATGAAACATTGATAGATGAAGCACAATTTATTTCTGGAAATATTAAAGAAATTAATGAAATTGTAGATATGGTAAAGGATATTTCAGCTCAAACAAATTTACTTGCATTAAATGCAGCTATTGAAGCTGCTAGAGCTGGAGAATATGGGCAAGGATTTTCTGTAGTTGCAGAAGAGGTGAGAAAACTTGCAGAGATGACAGATGAGGCTACAGATAAAATCAACAATAAGGTTGAGCAATTTGGCAAGGATATTAGAGTTTTACTTTCTAATCTTCAGGTTGGTATTGCTAATGAACAAGAAGACTCAAAGTTTGCAATAAAAACACAAAAAGATTTTGAAAAAACTACTGAATATTTAAATAACATTAAGAATGTAATTTTAACAACTGATGATAAGATGAAAGAACAACTAAGAGAAATAAATGAAATTACAGCTAATTTAAGTACAATAGCAAAGATATCGGAAGAGGCTGCTTCTGGAACTCAAGAAATATCTGCTTCTATAGAAGAACAAACAGCTATAATTAATGAAATTAGCGATAATACTCATTATTTAGAATCAATGAGTAAGGAATTAGATGATACAATTGAACAGCATTCAAAAATAGTAATAGATAAAAAAACTATAAATCAAATAATAGAGAAAAATTTAAAAGGAGTTAATGAAATTAGAGAAAATAAAGATATAAGAAATTTAAGTAATTTAGATAAACATAAAGATGTATATAAAGAAGTGATGAACAGATACCCTGATTTTTGTATTATTTATTTATATGATACGGAAGGTAAATTATTATCTTCAAGTGAACATTTATATGATATCGATGTAACTAATAGACCTTGGTTCATTGGAGGATTAAAACAGGATATATATACTTCTGAATTTTATATTAGTTATGATACTAAAACTGTTTGTATAACCATTGCAAGTCAAGTTAGAGATATGAATAATAGATTGATTGGAGTATTAGGATTGGATTTAGAAATAGAAAGTTAAGACGTATTTAATTAGCAAATAGATGTTTTTAATATCTATTTGCTAATTTTTTTAAAAAAAATCGCAAATAGTATAGCACATTTAGGAATATGTGATATAATATATATATAATTAATTGCGAGGAGGCATATTTTATGGCTAAATATAATTATGTAAAGTGGTTTGATGAAATTGATAAGAACGATATACCAGTTGTAGGAGGAAAAGGAGCAAACTTAGGAGAAATGACACAAAAGGGCGTAGATGTACCACCAGGATTTTGTGTTACAGCAGGTGCTTATAAAGACTTTATAAAACTTGCAAAATTAGAAGATGCTATTAGAGAAAAAATTGAAGGTCTAGATGTTGAAGATTCAGATGAACTTCAAATAAAGGCAGCTGAAATAAGAGATTTAATAAATAATTCAGAAATGCCAAAAGAGATTAAAAATGAAATTGAAGGAGCGTATGAAGAGTTTAGTAAAAAGGTAAAAACTAATAATCCTGAAGTAGCTATTAGAAGTTCTGCAACAGCAGAGGATTTACCAGAAGCTTCTTTTGCAGGTCAACAAGATACTTATCTACACATTAGTGGAAGAGAAGAAGTTTTAAATCATGCAAGAAAGTGTTGGGCATCTCTATGGACTGCAAGAGCTATTTACTATAGAACAGAACAAGGTTTTGATCATTTTGATGTAGCACTAAGCGTTGTAGTTCAAAAAATGGTTAACAGTCAAAAATCTGGAGTAATGTTTACTGCAAATCCAGTTAATAACAATAAGAACGAAATAATTATTAATGCTAGTTGGGGATTAGGAGAAGCAGTGGTATCGGGTTCAGTTACACCAGATGAGTACATTGTAAATAAGACCGACAAATTAATTGCTGATAAATATATTTCAGAAAAGAAATTGATGATTGTTAAGAAAAAAGATGGTGTTGGTACAGTAGATGTAGATGTAGAAGAATATTTAGGATATCCAAAAGTAAATGAACAATGCTTAACTGATGAAGAAATAATAAAATTAGCTGATTATGGTTTAAAAATAGAGAATTTATATGGAAGTCATCAAGATATTGAATGGGGTTTTGATGAAGATACAAAGGAACTATACATATTACAATCAAGACCTATAACTACATTGAAAAGTGAGGAGGATACAAAACCAGTGACTGAAAAGAATGAAGAATTAAAAATGTTAGTTAGAGGATTACCAGCATCTCCTGGTGTTGCAAGTGGAAAGGTTAAAAACATATTAGATATAAGTGAAATTTCAAGAGTAGAAGATGGAGATGTTTTAGTTACTGTAATGACAAATCCAGATATGGTTCCTGCTATGAGAAGAGCAAGTGCTGTAGTTACAGATGAAGGTGGCAGAACTTGTCACGCAGCTATAGTATCAAGAGAACTTGGAATTCCTTGTATAGTAGGTGCAAAAACAGCAAGTGAAACTCTTAAAGAGGGAATGAAAATAACAGTTGACGCTTCAAGAGGTGTGGTATATGATGGTATTGTACTACAAGAAAAACAAAAAGATGAAAAGTCAGAAGCTGCAGCAGGTTCAGCTGTTGTTAGTGAAGAACTTCTTCAACAATTAGCACCAATTACAGCTACAAAGATATATATGAATCTTGGAGAACCTTCTTTAATAGGTAGATATAAAAAATTACCATTTGATGGTATAGGACTTATGAGAACCGAATTTATTTTTACAAATATGGTTGGGGCTCATCCTATGTATTTGGTTAAGACTGGTCAAGGACAATTGCTAATAGATAAGATGTCAGAAGGAATTATGACTGTAGCACAAGAGATTTACCCAAGACCAATGGTAGTAAGATTAAGTGATTTTAGAACAAATGAGTTTAGAGGATTAAAGGGTGGAGATGAAGTAGAACCAATAGAAAACAATCCTATGATTGGATGGAGAGGAGTATCTAGATACATTTCTGAAGAATATGAAGAAGGATTTAGACTTGAATGTAGAGCTCTTAAAAAGGTAAGAGAAGAATATGGAATGACTAATGTTTGGGCAATGCTTCCATTTGTAAGAACAACATGGGAAGTAAAAAAGGTTAAAGAGATTATGGCGGAAGAAGGATTGGTTCAAGATAAAAACTTTAAACTTTGGATAATGGCAGAAGTTCCTGCAGTAGTATTTGAAGCAGAAGAATTTGCACAACTTGTAGATGGATTTAGTATTGGTTCAAATGACTTGACCCAACTTGTTATGGGAGCTGATAGAGATTCAGGTATATTAAATAATATGGGATATTTTGATGAAAGAAATGAAGCTGTTAAGAGAGCAATATCTATACTTATTAAAGCAGCACATAAACATGGAAAGACTATTTCAATATGTGGTCAAGGACCATCTCAATACCCAGAGTTTGCAGAGTTCTTAGTAAAAGAAGGAATTGATTCTATGAGTGTTAACCCTGATACGGTTGCATATACAAGAAGATTAGTAGCTGGAGTTGAACAAAGAATTATTCTAAACAAAATAAGAGGATTATAATTAATAATAATTAATTATATATTTTAAAAATGTAAAAACCCCTATAAAGAAAACACCCTATACTCAATTGAGTATAGGGTGTTTTCTGTTTAAATATGAGAATAAATTTTATTATAATAGAAAAGATATAGATGAGAAATTAATTCTAATGGAGGTTAAAATATGAGAAGAACAAAGACTATGGATGGTAATGAAGCTGCGGCTTATATTTCCTATGCTTTTACAGAAGTAGCAGCAATTTATCCTATTACACCTTCCTCGCCTATGGCTGAACTTGTAGATTTGTGGTCTAGTCAAGGGAAAGAGAATTTATTTGGGCAAAAAGTAAAAGTAGTAGAGATGCAATCAGAAGCAGGGGCAGCTGGTGCACTTCATGGTTCTCTTCAAGGAGGAGCATTAAGTACAACTTATACTGCTTCTCAAGGACTATTACTTATGATACCTAATATGTATAAGATGGCTGGAGAATTATTACCTGCTGTATTTCAAGTAAGTGCAAGAGCATTAGCTACCCATGCTCTTTCAATATTTGGCGATCATCAGGATGTTATGGCTACAAGACAAACTGGTTTTGCATTACTTTGTTCAAATAGTGTTCAGGAAGTAATTGATTTAGCAGGTGTTGCCCATTTAAGTTCAATAAGTGGAAGAGTACCATTTCTACATTTTTTCGATGGATTTAGAACTAGTCATGAAATTCAAAAGATAGAATTGATAGAATATGAAGAATTAGAAAAGCTATTGGATTATAAAGCAGTAGAAGAGTTCAGAAATAGATCATTAAATCCAGAAAGACCAGTAGTAAAAGGAACAGCACAAAATCCAGATATTTATTTTCAAGGAAGAGAAATTTCTAATCCATATTATGAAAGAATACCTGCTATTGTAGAAAAATATATGAATAAAATAAATAAGATAACAGGTAGGGACTACAAGCTATTTAACTATTATGGACATCCAGAGGCTGAAGAAATTATTATTGCTATGGGTTCAGTTTGTGAAACTATTGAGGAAACAGTAGACTATTTGATAAGTAAAGGTGAAAAAGTAGGCTTAATAAGTGTACATCTTTACAGGCCATTTTCTGTAGAACATTTAATCAAAGTATTACCTAAGACTGTAAAAAAGATTGCTGTTTTAGATAGAACAAAAGAACCGGGATCAATTGGCGAACCACTTTACATAGATGTAAAAACTGCTTTCTATGAAGCTGAAAATAGACCTATAGTTGTAGGTGGAAGATATGGTTTAGGTTCAAAAGATACTACTCCAGCACATATTATTGCTGTATATGAAAACTTAAAATTAGACAATCCCAAAAATAGATTTACAATAGGAATTGATGATGATGTGACTCATTCATCATTGGAAGTAAAGGAAACGGTGGACACATCTAAAGAAGGAACTATTAGATGTAAATTTTGGGGACTTGGTTCTGATGGAACTGTAGGAGCCAATAAGATGGCAATAAAAATAATTGGAGATAATACTCCGTTGTATGCCCAGGGTTATTTTTCTTATGATAGTAAAAAATCTGGAGGTACTACAGTATCTCATTTAAGGTTTGGTAAAAATCCAATTAAATCAACTTATTTAGTATATGAATCAGACTATGTTTCTTGTCACAATAAGACTTATATTTATCATTATAATTTATTAAAGGGCTTGAAAAAAGGAGGCACCTTTGTACTCAACTGTCCTTGGAGTGTTAAGGAATTAGATGATAAATTGCCTAGTTACATTAAACGATATATAAAAGAAAATGATATTAATTTTTATATAATAGATGCAGAAGGTATAGCCCAAGAAGTTGGTCTAGGTACAAGGATAAATATGATAATGCAAGGTACTTTTTTCAGACTATCAAATGTTATACCAATAGATGATGCAGAAAAGTATCTTAAAGAGTTCATTGAGAAAACCTACGGGAAAAAAGGGAACACAATAGTAGAAATGAACTACAAAGCTGTTGATAAGGGAATTAATAGCATTATAAAAGTTACAGTACCAGATTATTGGGGTAAAGATGATGAAAATTTAGAATTAGAAGTGAAGTATGAACCAAATTTTGTTAAGAAAATTCAAAGACCTATAGCTAAGATGGAAGGAGATAATTTACCTGTAAGTGCCTTTAAAGAACTTGAAGATGGAACTTTTCCATTAGGTACTAGTGCATATGAAAAGAGAGGAATAGCAGTACTTATTCCACAGTGGCAAACTGATAAATGTATTCAGTGTAATCAATGTAGCTTTATTTGTCCTCATGCAGTAATAAGGCCATTTTTGTTAGATGAAAGTGAAAAGAGAAATGCACCAGAAAGCTTTGAAACGAAAAGTGCTGTTGGAAAAGGATTAGAAGGATTACAATATAGGATACAGGTGAGCCCACTTGATTGTACTGGTTGCGGAAATTGTGCAGACATTTGTCCTGCACCAGGAAAGGCATTGGTAATGGTTAAGGCAGAAGACGAGATTGAAAGACAAAAGGATAATTGGGAATATGCAGCTAATAATGTACGATATAAAGATAATTTAATGAGTAAGAATAACTTAAAAGGAAGTCAATTCGCAAAACCATTACTTGAGTTTCATGGTGCTTGTGCTGGATGTGGTGAAACAGCTTATTTAAAGCTTGCTACTCAATTGTTTGGAGATAGAATGATGATAGCTAATGCAACTGGGTGTTCTTCTATATGGGGTGCTAGTGCTCCATCAATTCCTTACACAACAAACAAAGAGGGAAAAGGACCAAGTTGGGCAAATTCACTATTTGAGGACAATGCAGAATTTGGATTAGGAATGTATACTGCAGTTAAACAGATTAGAGAAAAATTACGTGATTTAATGGAAAAAGCTATCGAAAAAAATAATGATACTGAATTAAACTCTCTTTTCCAATCATGGATTGAAAACATGGAGGATGGAGAAAAATCAAAAGAAATATCTATTCAATTAATAGAAGAATTAGAAAAACCTCAGTATAAGGACAACAAAATTATCAACGAAATATTATTGAAAAAAGATTTCTTGATAAAGAAATCCCAATGGATAGTTGGTGGTGATGGTTGGGCTTATGATATTGGGTATGGCGGATTAGATCATGTTTTAGCATCAGGGGAAGATGTAAATATATTAGTGTTTGATACAGAGGTATATTCAAATACTGGAGGGCAGGCTTCAAAGGCTACACCTACAGCTGCTGCAGCCAAATTTGCTGCAGCAGGAAAGAGAACTAAAAAGAAAGACTTAGGTAGAATGGCAATGACTTATGGCTATGTATATGTTGCTCAAGTTTCTATGGGGGCAAATCTTAATCATACATTGAAAGCTATGGTAGAGGCAGAGAATTATAATGGCCCTTCACTTATAATCTGTTACGCTCCTTGTGTAAATCATGGTATAAAATCAGGAATGGGAAGAACAGTAAATGAAGAAAAGAAGGCTGTAGAATCTGGATATTGGCATTTATATAGATATGATCCAAGGTTAGCTGAAGAAGGGAAGAATCCATTTATATTGGATTCTAAGGAACCAAAAGAGTCATTTAGGGATTTCATTATGGGAGAAGTAAGATATTCTCAAATTGAAAAGACATTCCCTAATCTTGCAGAAAAACTTTATGAAAAAGCTGAGATAGATGCAAAAGACAGATATGAAACTTATAAAAAGCTATCCAGCGAAAAATTAGAGTAAGTGTAATGCTTACTCTAATTTTTTTATGCACAATATCCTTGACTTTAATAATATTTATCTATATATTTAAATTAGGATCGAATTAAATATATAGGTGAGGGTACAAAGAAGTGATTCTTTGTTTAAAAGGGAAACAGGTGAAAGTCCTGTACGGTCCCGCCGCTGTGATGGCGAAGGATTTTAAGTTATGTGCCACTGAGATAATTGGGAAGGCTTTAAAATCCTAATGAACCAAAGTCAGAAGACCTGCCTTTATTTATACACCACAGAACTCTACGGTCGATAGGGGGTGTTTAGAGCGGATTATTTTAAGAGGCATAGGTAAGTTATGCCTGTAATCTGTCTATGCCTTTGTGTCTCCTAAACCTAAGAGTTAGGGGATTTTTTGTTTTATCTTTTAATATTTAAGTTGGAGGTGATATTATTAAAAAAATAGTGAATTACTTTTATAATGATAAATTGATTAATCAAAAAATAAAAGAAGCTATTAATATAAGTAAAGAATTATCTATAGTAGAAGATGAAACAATGAGTGTAGACGATTATAAAGCTCTAATTATGAAAAAAAGGGAGGAATATTTTTGGCAAAGGATGTAAAAGGGTTTATTATAATAAATATTGGAATGTTATTGGTAGCAGTAGGGCTGTATTTTTTTCTTATGCCAGCAAACTTGGCTCCAGGTGGTGCTAATGGGCTTGCTCTTGTATTAAATCATGTAATGCCATTTTTATCTATAGGTGTTTTAATGATAATTATAAATATAGTATTATTTGTAATTGCTTTTTTAGCTATTGGGACAAGTTTTGGCGTAAAAACTATTTATGCTAGTTTAGGTACTTCGGTTTTGGTTGTATTGTTTGAAAAATTGGTACCAATTAATGGACCTTTAGTTGAAGATATAATGTTACAACTTATTTTTGGGATATTTATATCTGGTATTGGAGTAGGAGTAGTATTTAATCAGAATGCTTCTACTGGAGGTATGGATATAATAGCCAAAATAATAAATAAGTTTTGGGGAATAGAAATTGGAAAAGCAGTATTACTTTCAGATTTTGCTATAACTGTAGGAGCTGCTATAGCATTTGGACCTGAACTAGGAATGTATTCACTACTTGGAGTTATACTAAATGGTTTGGTAATAGATGCAACTATAGAGGGAATAAACTTATCTAAACAAGTAAATATAGTAAGTCAACACAGTGAGGAAATTAAAAAGTATATAGTTGAGGAATTAAGTAGAGGGGCAACAATATATTATGCTGAAGGAGCTTATACAAAAAATACAAAAAATGTAATTGTAACTGTTTTAGATAGGAAAGATTTTATTAAACTTAAAAACTATATATGTTCTGTAGACAAGAATGCTTTTATTACAGTAAATAATGTTTATGAAGTTTTAGGAGATGGGTTTAAAAAAATTGAACAATAAATTATATAAAATAGGAGTAAGCATGTGCTTACTCCTATTTTTGGTTTTCATCTACCCATTTTTTAGCTTCAATTACACCTTCAAGTGTTGGAATGGGAACCTTTGATTCTGGTTTCAATCCCTTAATATCATAGTAGGCAGCGGTATTTTGTTTTTCTATTGGGATAGACATATTTTTTTCTTTGTAATTATTGATGTTTTTATTATTAAATTTCATTCTATCCCTCCTTAAAATTATTTTTTGTTAACTATATCTAGATTCTAATAAATTATAAACTTCTTCAGGAGTTTTACCTTTTGTTTCAATAATAGGCACAGGTGGCTTACTATAAGATGCATCGATAGTGCTTAAAACATCTAAACCAGAAACTACTATAGCTTTATAATCTGATGTAGTAATATTATTTAAATTTTCATTATTATATAAAGTGTATACATCATAACCATTATCTTTTAAATAATCTTTATATGGAGTTAAAATATTTTCAACTACTACTTTTTTATTATTCAAACTTTTTCACCTCCTGAATATATTATTTCCATTTTCCAATCGATTATTTAGTACCTTTTTTCCATGAATAAAAAAAGTTTTAAAACACAAAATATTAAAAGATTAATAAATAAAAAATGAAAGGAGCTATGATATGGCACTAAAAAATACTCTTAATCTAAGTAATTTAAATCAACAGGAATTACAAAGTGTAAGGCATATAATTGGTGCACATCAAACTATGGCTAGTAAAATGGATTTTTATTCTAACCAATGTCAAGATCAACAATTAAAACAATTGTTTAAACAATCAGGTCAGGATGCTCAAACAACTGCAACTAATTTGCTTAATTCATTATAAAAAATAAAAAGGAGGAAAAATAATGCAAGAAAAAGACATGGTAAGCGATATTCTTTCAACCACTAAATCTAGTATTACAAATTATGCTAATGCAATAACTGAATGTGCTAATGCACAATTAAGGGGAACATTACAACAACTAAGAAATGAAGCAGAACAATTCCAATATCAACTTTTTCAAATAGCAGAACAAAAAGGATATTATACTCCAGCGCCAACAGCTAATCAACAAGATATTCAAGCCGTTAAAAATGGTTTATCAGGTGGCGGGCCTAATATTATGAAATAATAGTGATGAGGACTCCTTTGGAGTCCTTTTCAATTTAAAATATATTGACAAACTAATCAATATGTGATATTTTTATTTCAAATATAGGCCTTTAAACTGATCCTGTGAGGTCAGAAAGGAAAGCGTAGCATAACTATGCCTTCCTGCAAACAGGAAGGATTTTTTTATGCACTTTCCTTTTAGTCTAGTTTAGATAATAAAAGGAGGGAATTTTATGTTAAAGAGTAGACATTTAATAGAACCAGAAGATTTTACAAAGGAAGAATTAGAAGAAATTTTTGTTTTAGCAGATGAAATTATTAAGAAGCCAAGTAGGTTTTCAAATTCTTGTAGTGGAAAATTATTAGCAACTCTTTTCTATGAACCAAGTACTAGAACAAGGTTTAGTTTTGAATCAGCAATGTTAAGATTAGGTGGCCAAGTAGTTGGTTTTTCAGAACCAGGTTCTAGTTCGGTAATGAAAGGAGAAAGTATTCCAGATACAATTAGAACTGTAGCTTCTTATACTGATATTATTGCTATGAGACACCCAAAAGAAGGTGCTCCAAAACTTGCATCTATTTATTCACCAGTTCCAATCATAAATGCAGGAGATGGGGGACATCAACATCCTACACAAACACTAACAGATTTACTGACAATTCGAAATACTAAGAAGACCTTTTCAAACCTAACTATTGGACTTTGTGGAGATTTAAAGTTTGGTAGAACAGTCCATTCATTAATCAAAGCTCTTTCGAGATATGAAAACAATTCATTTATTCTTATATCACCTCAAGAATTACAGATTCCATCTTATATAAAAAATGAAGTATTAAATATGAAGGGTATTAAATACAAAGAAGTTGAACGCCTAGAAGATGTAATAGGAGAATTAGACATTCTTTATATGACTAGGGTGCAAAAAGAAAGATTTTTCAATGAAGCCGATTATATAAGATTAAAAGATAGTTATATATTAGATTCTGAAAAGATGAAATTAGCAAAGGAAGATCTATCAGTACTGCATCCACTACCAAGAGTTAATGAAATCAGTTATGAAGTAGATAATGACCCTAGAGCTTGTTATTTTAAGCAAGTTAAATTTGGCATGTTTGTAAGAATGGCATTGATATTAAAATTGTTGGGGGTGGAATAATGTTAAATATTGATAGTATTGCTAATGGAATAGTTATTGATCATATAAAAGTAGGCTGTGGTTTTAAAATATTTAACTATCTAGGACTTGATAAAGCAGATTGTAGAGTAGCCTTGATAATGAATGCTAATAGTAAAAAACATGGTAAGAAAGATTTAATAAAAATAGAAAATGTAATGGACTTAGATTTGACAATGTTAGGATTTATAGACCCTGATATTACTATAAATATTATTGAAGATGAAAAAATAAAAGAAAAGATTACTCTTTCATTGCCAGAAAAAATAGAAAATATATTAGAGTGTAAAAACCCAAGATGTGTGACATCAATAGAAAGGAATATAAATCATAAGTTTGTACTAGTAGATAAGGAAAAGGGAATATACAAATGTGAATATTGTGATCACATTTATGAAGATTAGGAGGCTTAAAATGGACTTATTACTCAAGGGGGGAAGGATTGTTGATTATAATACTAACTTCCATGGAGACATTTATATAAACGATGGTGAAATAGTTGAATATGGAGAAAACTTAAACTACAGTTGTAAAACTATAAATTGTGATGGATTATTTATAATGCCTTCATTTATAGATATGCATGTTCATTTTAGGGAACCAGGATATGAGTATAAAGAAGATATTCATTCTGGTAGTCTTGCTGCATTAAAAGGAGGATATACTTGTGTAAATCTTATGGCAAATACAAATCCAATTTGTAGTAGTATGGAGATAGTAGATTATGTATTAAATAGAGCAAAAGAACTTGATTTAATAGATGTTCATCAAACTGTATCCATAACTAAAAATTTTGATGGAGAAACTTTATCTCATATAGATGATTTAGAGCCAAGTGTTGAGTTATTATCTGATGATGGTAAAGGTGTTAAGGACAACCTAGTGATGTACAATGCATTAAAAATAGCAAAAGAAAAGGGACTTACTATTATAGCACATGAAGAAGATAATAGCCTAGTATGTTTTGATGCTAGACTATCAGAAAACATAATGACTAAAAGAGATATAGAACTTGCAAGGTCTACAAAAGGTAAATTGCATTTTGCACATGTTAGTACTAAAGAGGCTATAAGTGACATTATAAAAGCTAAAAATGAAGGAGTAACTATCACATGTGAGGTCACTCCTCATCATTTAGCACTTTATGATAATGATTATAAGGTAAATCCTCCAATACGAAAAAAAGAAGATGTTGAAGCGTTAATTAATGCAATAATAGATGGATATGTTAATGTTATAGCTACAGACCACGCTCCTCATACTGAAGAAGATAAAAGAAATGGAGCTTGTGGGATATCTGGAATAGAAACATCTTTTTCAATATGCTATACAACCTTAGTTAAAGATGGACACATTTCTTTAAACAAATTATCTGAATTAATGTCAAAAAACCCAGGTGAGTTGATGAATGTAAAAAAAGGTAAAATAAAATCAGGATATGATGGTGACTTAGTTATAGTGGATTTAGATAGCTTGATAAAAGTAGATTCTAGGAACTTTGCCTCCAAGGGCAAGAATACCCCTTTTCAGGGAAAAGAGTACTATGGAGAAATATTGGCAACCATTAAAAGGGGAGAAGTTAAGTACAATGGAGGGATTGAATATGATAATTGATAGATTGTATGAAGAAGTAAGAAAAAAAGGAAATGTATGTGTGGGGTTAGATACTAGATTAGAATTTATTCCATCTACAATTATGGATAGAAACAAATCAATTGAAGATATGATAGTTGAATTTAATAGAACAATAGTTGATTCAACTATAGATATTGTACCAGTATACAAGGTTCAGATTGCTTTTTATGAAGCTTATGGAATAGAAGGAATGCTTGCTTATAAGAGGACTCTTGAATATATAAGAAATAAAAATGCATTAGTTATAGCTGATATAAAAAGAGGAGACATTTCATCAACAGCAAGTATGTATGCAAAGGCACATTTTGATGGAGACTTTGAAAGTGATTTTATAACACTTAATCCATATATGGGATTAGATAGTATTACTCCATATCTTTCATATGTAGAAGAGAAAAATAAGGGACTATTTATACTTCTTAGAACTTCTAATGAGGGAGCAAAAGATATACAATATTTAAATATTGATAATGGACAAAAGGTATACAATTATGTAGGAGATAAACTTAAAGAAATTGCGGCAAAACAAATGGGCCAATGTGGATATAGTTCGATAGGTGTTGTAGTAGGAGGAACACATTTAGAAGAAGCTGATGAAATAAGAAATAGATTTGAAAATATGTTTTTCTTGATACCTGGTTATGGAGCCCAAGGTGGTAAAGGAAGTGATGTAGCTCACTATTTAAAAGATGGCAATGGTGGAATAGTCAATTCTTCAAGAGGAATAATTACAGCATATAAAAAGTATGAAGATGGAGTAGAAAAGTTTGAAGAATATACTAGAAAAGCTGTTTTGAATATGAAGGAGGATATATCAAGTGAATCCAGAATATTGTAGTTGCGAAATTTATTCAAATAAACAAATATCAACTAATATATATGAGATGAAATTACATGGAAATCTTAAGGGACAACCAGGACAGTTTTATATGCTTAGAAGTTGGGATATAGAACCTTTTTTATCAAGACCGATAAGTATTTCAAATTTGAAAGAAAATACTATAACATTTTTATATGAAGTGAAAGGAAAGGGGACAAAGCTTTTTTCTAATTTAAAAAAGGGAGATTTACTTAAATTAACTGGACCTATAGGAACAGGATTTCTACTAGAAGAGAATGGAAGAATAGGAATAGTTGCTGGTGGTATAGGTTTAGCACCTATGATCTATTTATGCAACAGCTTATACAACGACATTGATTTTTATGTTGGGTTTAGGGAAAAATCTTTTTATACAGATGAAATTAAAAAATGCGTTGAAAATTTATACATTTCAACTGATAGTGGGCTAGAAGGTCATAGTGGATTGATAACTGAAATATTTGAACCTGAAAAATATGATGTAGTATATACTTGTGGACCAGTACCTATGATGAAGAAAGTTGTAGATATGTGTAGAAATAGGAATATTCCTGTATATATTTCAATGGAAAGAAGAATGGCTTGTGGGATAGGAGCTTGTTTGGGTTGTAGTATTGAAACTTCTTTGGGGATGAAAAAGGTATGTAAAGACGGTCCAGTATTCAAAGGTGAGGAGGTATTTTTTAATGACTAGAGTAAATATTTGCGGAATAAACTTAAAGAATCCAGTCATTGCTGCTTCTGGAACCTTTGGATTTGGAAGAGAGTATGAAGATTTCTTTTCTCTATCCAAATTAGGAGGTATATGTACAAAAGGCCTAACGTTACATAGTAAAAGTGGAAATAGTGGTATTAGAATTCATGAAACTACAGGAGGACTACTAAATAGCATAGGATTAGAGAACCCAGGAGTAGATGAGTTTATAAAAAATGAATTGCCTTATATGGAGCAATATGAAACGGTAATAATAGCTAATGTTGGTGGTAGTTCTATTGGAGAATATATAACTGTAGTAGAAAAGATAAATAAAACTAACATTCCTCTTGTAGAAATGAATATTTCTTGCCCTAATGTAAAAGAAGGTGGTATGGCCTTTGGGATAAAATCGGAAATAGCATACAATGTAGTAAAGGAAGTAAAGAGTGTATGTAAGAAACCATTAATAGTAAAACTTTCACCAAATGCAGAGAATATAGTTGACATGGCTTATAGTTGTGTTAAAGCTGGGGCGGATGGACTTTCACTAGTTAATACTTTTAGTGGAATGGCTATTGATATTAATAAGAGGAAACCTGTATTTAATAATATAATAGCAGGACTATCTGGTCCTTGTATTAAGCCTATAGCTTTAAGGATGGTTTATCAAGTTTGTAGCGAAGTAGATGTTCCAGTTATTGGAATAGGTGGAATCATGAGTTCCGAAGATGCAATAGAATTCATTATGGCTGGAGTTACAGCTATTCAAGTAGGCAGTGGAAACTTTGTAAAACCAGATTTATGTATAGACATAATAGAAGGAATTGAAGAATTTATGAAAAGAGAAGGTATAGAAAATTTAGAAGAAATAAGAGGTATTGTGAGGAGGTAATATTTATGTTGATAGATTTATTAAAAGAATCAGGAGCACTTCTAGAAGGACATTTTTTACTTTCATCAGGAAAACACAGTAATAAATATGTCCAATGTGCAAAAATGTTACAGTATCCAGATAAGGCAGAAATAGCTATAAAAGCAATAGTAGAAAAACTTAAGGATGTAGATTTTGACATTGTAGTTGGACCTGCTATGGGTGGTATAATTGTAGGGTATGAATTAGGCAGACAAACAGGGAAACCTTCTATATTTACAGAAAGAGTAGATGGAAAAATGACATTAAGAAGGGGATTTAAAATAGAAAGTGGTCAAAAGGTATTAATAGCAGAAGATGTAGTGACTACAGGAAAATCTTCTTTTGAGACTATTGAAGTGATAGAAAGTCTTGGTGGAAAAGTGGTAGGGATAGCTTCTATAGTAGATAGGACTAGTGAGGATATTTCTGTACCATTATATAGTGGAGTAAAAATTGAAGTAGATGTATATGATGAAGAAAATTGCCCTCTATGTAAAAAAGGAATTCCATATGAAAAACCAGGGAGTAGAAAGATGAAAAAATAAGTGCTGAATTTCAGCACTTATTTTTTTCTAACTAAAGCTTTTCTTATAATTTCATGTTCAAATAATCATACTAAAGGTATAATGTAAATTTATTATTTAGAGGATGATGATATTGATTTCAAAAAGGGTTGAAGACAATAAAACTTTTGTATTAGATAGTTTCAATAATACCAGTGATTTAATTCATTATGAATTTGAGACAAATGACAATAAAAAGGTAATCATTTTTTATATTGAAGGATTTATTGATAGAGATTTATTAGATAGGGATATTGTAAAACCTATGATTAGTAATAAAGAAAATAGAGATATAAAAAAAATAATTTCTATTTCAAACTTAAGTGAAGTATATGAGATAAAAGAAGTAATAAATAAAATTTCAGAAGGTAATGTAGCTATATTTATTAATGGTAATTCTATAGCTTATTTAGTTGATTTAAAAAAGTGGGAAAAAAGATCAATAGAAGAGCCATTGGCAGAATCTGTTGTTAGGGGACCCAAAGAAGGTTTTGTAGAAGATATAAGTTCAAATAGGAACTTACTTCGAAAGAAAATTAAGTCAAATAATTTAGTTTTTGAGGATTATGTAATTGGAGAACAGACTAGGACAAAAGTATCTATTGCATATGTCAATGGAATTGTAAATGAAGATGTTTTAAATGAAGTTAGAAAGAGGCTTAACAACATTGATACTGATGCAATATTAGAATCTGGTTATATTGAACAATATATAGAAGATAATAAAGCCTCCATGTTTCCTACGATAGGAAATACTCAAAAGCCTGATGTTGTTGCTGGAAAAATATTAGAAGGGCGAGTAGCAATTTTTTGTGATGGTAGTCCCCATGTACTAACTGTACCAAGGTTATTTATAGAAAATATACAAACTAGTGAAGATTATTATATTAGACCTCATTACGCAACTTTCTTAAGAAGTATTAGAATTTTTTCTCTTTTTTTAACAATATTACTTCCTGGTGTTTATGTAGCATTACAAATTTTTCATCAAGAAATGATACCAACTGTGCTTTTGGTAAGTATGGCAGGGGCTAGGGAAGGGGTACCTTTACCTGCAGCTATTGAAGCTTTTCTTATGATAATAATGCTAGAATTAATAAAAGAATCAGGGATTAGGCTTCCAAGGGCAGTTGGTTCAGCTGTAAGTATAGTTGGAGCTTTGGTATTAGGGCAGGCAGCTGTGCAAGCTGGAATAGTTAGTGCTCCTATGGTTATAGTTATTGCAGTAACAGCTATAGCAGAATTCACAGTGTCTCCTTTAATAGAGTTATTAATATTGCATAGGTTAGTAATACTATTTTTAGGAGCATTTGCAGGATTGTATGGAGTTACTTGTGGATTAGTTGCGCTAATAGTAGGGGGTTTATCTTTAAATTCTTTTGGAGTATCTTATGGCTACCCCATTGCTCCAATAGGGAAAAAAGGTTTAAAAGATTTTGTAATTCGCTTTCCACTTAGTTCCTTTATTTTTAGACCTAAAGGTATAGAAAAAACAAATATGGTAAGACATACAAGTCGAAGAAAGAAGTGAAAATATGAAAAAAAAGTTTATATTATTAATTTCAATTTTATTATTAATAACAATACTTACAGGCTGCTGGGGAGCTCAAGAATTAAATACTTTGGGAATAGTATCAGCAACTGGCATTGACATAGAAGGGGATGAAATTATTACTACTTTTGAGATAATAAAACTTAATCCTAGTTTAGGAAGTTCTAGATCAGATGGTTCAAAAAATGTCAGATATATTCAGACAAGAGGCAAAACAATATTTGAAGCACTTAGGAATACAACATTAGTATTTGATAGAAGAATTTATTTATCTCACAATCAAGTATATATTTTGGGTGAAGAGTTAGCTAAAAAAGGGTTAACACCTTATTTTGACTTTCTACAAAGAGATCATGAATGTAGAGAAACAGCTTATTTACTTGTCAGTAAAGGGAGTAAGGCTTATGAAATAATGGGATTTTCATCAGGGGTTGAAGATTTACAAGGAAATTATATTAGAGATATGCTTAAGAATAACAAATTTACTTCAAAATCAGTGCCTATTAATATTACAGAATATTTTAAAAATTATTATGATGCAGGTATACAACCTGTTGTTGGCGTAATCCAAAAAAAAGAAAAAAAATATGAAAAAAACATGGAAATGAAAAATAAAGACAAATCCATATTATCAGTGGAAGGGGCAGCAGTATTTAATAGAGAAAAACTTGTAGGATACTTAAATGGAGAGGAAACTAGAGGATATAATTATGTTAGAAACAAGGTAAAGGATGGGATTATAGAATTCCCTACTCCTTCAATTGATATTAGTAAAAATACTTTACTTAAGATAGGTAGTAATGTAAATAATATTAGTAATTTAGATATTAAAGAGTTTACTGTAGTTGAAATAATTAAAAGCATTACTAAAAACAAAGTGGAGATAGAGGATGGAAAAATAATTTTAAAGATAAATGTAAAAACTAAAGGAATGCTTGGCGAGGAACAAAGCAATATTGATGTTTCCAAAGATGAAGTTATTAAGACCTTAGAAGAAGCTTGTTCAAAAGAAATTAAAAAGCAAATAGAAAAGGCATTATTAAAAGCACAAAAGGAATATAAAATAGATATATTTGGATTTGGCAACTTGTTTTATAGAAAATACCCAAAGGATTGGAAAAAAATAAAGGACAATTGGAATGATATATTTTCGGAAGTAGAGTTTAGAGTGGATGTAAAGACAGACATAATAAGAACTGGTATTACAAATATACCATCTGACAGTTTAAAAGGAGAATAATATGAATAAATCAGAAAAAGTTTCATCGTATCAAATAATATTATTGCTAATAATTTATAGACTGGTAGTAGCTTTTTCATTTATGCCAGCGGTTAATGTTTCACCAGGGAATCAAGATATCTGGATAGCAGTAGTATTATCAATTCCATATACAATATTATTTTGTTTACCTATACTATTTTTAAGTAATAAATTTAATGATTATACATTGGTTGAATACATGGAAATTATATTTGGAAAGTTTTTGGGAAAAGTTATAGGACTATTTTATACATTTGTATTTTTAATTTTTACTATAGCATATGTTTCTATTCTTGCTGAAATACTAGATTCAACAATGTATCCATCTATGCCTACTATTGTTACTATATCTATAATGTTAATCACTTGCTCATATATATCTTTTAAAGGTTTAGAGCCAATAGCTAGGGGAGCTGAAGTTTTTGCACCATTTATATTGACAGTTATATTTATTTTCCCAATGTTAGGATTTAATAACTTAGATTTCAAGGTATTACTACCTATATTAAAAGACTCAACTTTTATTGACTTAAATAAAGGTGCTATAGAAATTGCATTAAAATTTGCAGATGTACTTATACTTGCTATGGTTACTCCAAATTTAGAAAAAAAAGAAAAGTTAAATAGTATTTTTATTAAGTCAGTTTTTTTTGGTGTATTAGCATCAAATTTTGTATTTATTATCAGTCTAGCTGCTTTGGGAATAGAACAAACAAAACATTCTAATTTCCCTTTCTTTACATTTGCAAGACTAATAAATGTATATGATTTTATACAAAGAATAGAGTCAATATATGTTATTTCATGGGTGACTGGAAATATTGGTAAAACCAGTGGGTATTTATATTTTTCCACAGTTTCTTTTGCTCAAATCTTAAACAAAAAAAATAACAGTAAATATATTATTCCTTTGGCATTAGTAACACTTATAATATCATTAATATTTAAAGATAGAAATTCAGTAATAGGGGTCAATGAACCACTTCAAAGAATTCTATTAATTACTATCTTAATTTCAATAATAATTATTCCTTTTATTGCTTTAATAGTTTATCTTTTAAGAAGAAAAAAAATAAATGTTGATGTTAAGGAATAATATATTGTGGAAATTTAATGGTAAAATGGCATGAAGAAAATGGTGTAGGAAGAGGATTTAGACTTAATAACTCTTTAAAATAAAATAATATTAAAACTTATAAAAAACTGAAATGATTCTTTTATTCATTTCAGTTTTTTATGAATAAAAGAATATAGAGATTCTAATAATACTTAGAAGGTGATAAAAATGGAAAAAATAATTCTGTCAGATGTTCTTAAGTTTATTACCATAGTAATATGCTTTTTTATATCTTTAATGATAGGAAAAAATAAGCTTAACGATAAAGATGTTATCTTACTTCAAATTGGTCTTTTTTTTACTGCTTTATCAGATTTCTTTTTTCTTATTTTATATAAGAATGTTTTTGGTGTAGTATCTTTTTGCATTGTTCAAGTTATTTACTGTATAAGATATGATATTAACAACGCTAAGGCAACAATCAGAAATTTTGTAATGTTTTTTTTATTTGTGGCAATATCATATATAATATTTAGCGTTTTTATAAATAAAATTAATGTTATACTGTTTATAGGATTATGCTATTCCATTTGTTTAATAACTAGTGTATGGAAAGCTATAAAAGCATGTAAAAACAATGATTTTCCATTTCCAAATAGATATATGATAGCCTATGGTATGATCCTTTTTTTATTATGTGATATAAATGTTTTTCTTTATAATATTATAGGTATTAAAAATTCGAAATGGTTAGTATGGTTATTTTATATTCCGTCACAGTTTTTACTTTCATTTAGTGGTTATAAATTTAAAAGAAAAAGTTTTAAATAGATGCATTTTTTATTGGTCAAGCTAGTATAGTAATATTACAAAAGTTTAATAATAAGGGGAGTTTTATGATATACAAGATATAGACAATGGTTACTTATATTGACAGTATTTGATACAATATTGTAACCATTTTTATTGAAAAATGTACTATAATAGATATTAAGGCTTATATATGATGTGATGGGGGAATAGTATTGAAAAGAAGAAAAAATATATTTACAAGAAAAAGAATAGTTAACAAAAAAAGGTTTGTTTTTTCTATAGTCTTAATGATAGGTATTATATTTATTTTAAGCCATTCAATAAAGGCTATATATGATAAAAGTAATAAAGATAATATGGCTAAAGGAAAAAACACTATAGCATCAGCTATAAAAGGCAATGATGAACAAACTCCATCATCATATAGTAAAATAATAGATGAAGAATTGACTATCAAAAAAATGATAAAAGATATTGAAGAAGACCAAAAAATCAAAGAGATTGAAGAAAAAGAAGAAGTTCTAGTTGAAGAAGATAATAATGTTAAAGATAATAATAAAGGTAACGAAGAAAAAAAGACTACTGAACCTAAAAAAGTTAAAAACAGTAATTATAAAGAACATTTCAAAGAAGATTTATTTGTAGGGGATTCTATTACTGATAGTTTGTCTTTTTATGAAATATTAGAAGACAAAAATGTTATTGCTAAACTAGGTCTTACTGTTATTAAAGGTAAGGATTATATTAATAGTATTGCTAAAGTTAATCCATCAAATATCTATTTGATGTTTGGAATGAATGATATACTCAGGAAAATAGACGGAAAGCAGTTTGCAGATGAATATGTTGATTTAATACATAGTATTAAAGGTGAACTACCGGATGCAAATATTTATGTTCAATCTATTCTTCCAGTTTCACCTCATGTTAAAAAGAAAAAACCACTCTTAAATAAAGAGAACATTGATGAATTTAACGAATCACTTATAACAATGTGTAAAGATGAGAATGTAACTTTTTTAGATTTAAGACCAATATTTGAAGAAAATGAAGATTTAATTGAACCAGATGGAATACATTTAAAATATAAATTTTACAAGTTGTGGCTTGATTATATTATAGATAATGTAAAGTAAATACAAAAATATCATGAAAGGATTGATTAATATATGAAAAAAAATGTTTTTACACTTATGGGAATTGTTGTTATTGTGCTTGCACTATTGACAGGGTGTTCTTCAAAAAATACAACTGCAAAGGAACCGTCTATTGATGAGATTGATCAAAATATAAATGAAGCTGTAGATATATCAAATATGGTGAAAAGTGATAGCAATAAGCTTGAAAAATTATATGATATTAATACTGAAGAAGTTGAAGATTTCAAATTATATACAGCTAAAACTAATATTGAAGCAAATGAATTATTAATATTAAAAGTCAAAGATCAAAAAGATATAGAAGATATCAAAGAGGATATTAATGATAGAATAGAAACTCAAACAAGTAGCTTTAAAGATTATCTTCCAGATGAATATTATTTAATAGAAAAGAATGTATTGAAGTCAAATGGTAATTATATTATTTTTGTGATATCTGAAGAAGCAGAAAAGATAGAAAGTATATTTGATGAATCTTTTAAATAAATATATAATTTTTGTGATAAGGTGGTGGACAAGGTTTGGTTTTTAGCAGTTTATTATTTTTATTTATATTTTTGCCATTAACTTTACTTGTATATTATATAAGTCCTAAACCCATAAGAAACCTTGTTCTTTTTATTGCTAGCTTGGTGTTTTATGCATGGGGTGAACCTATATATATACTTATAATGTTGTTTTCAACTTTTTTTGATTATTTCAATGGATTACTTATTGATAAACATAAGGATAATAAAAAAATAACAAAGTTAGTTTTAATTAATTCCTTGGTTGTTAACCTAGGAATACTTTGTTTTTTTAAGTACTATGGATTTATAGTTACAAATATAAATAGCCTTTTTAATTTAAATCTTAAACTTTTAAACTTTCCACTTCCTCTTGGAATATCTTTTTATACATTTCAAACTCTTTCTTATACAATAGATGTATACTTGGGGAATGTTTCAGTTCAAAATAACATTATTTCATTTGGTACATATGTTACTATGTTTCCTCAATTAGTAGCAGGGCCAATAGTTAGATATAGTGATATATCTCATGAAATTGATAATAGACAGGAAAGTTTTAAATTATTTGGTGAAGGGTCTGAACTATTTGTAATAGGATTAGCTAAAAAGGTTCTTTTGGCTAATAATATCGGAATTCTTTGGGATAGTGTGAAAGCTACATCTATTACTAATATTTCTATTTTATCAGCTTGGCTTGGTATAATAGCTTTTACATTTCAAATATATTTTGATTTTAGTGGATACTCGGATATGGCTATTGGATTAGGAAAGATGTTTGGTTTTAATTTTATAAAGAACTTTGATTATCCTTATACATCAAAGAGTATAACAGAGTTCTGGAGAAGATGGCATATTTCTCTTGGAACTTGGTTTAGAGAATATGTGTATATTCCTCTAGGTGGAAACAGAGAGGGAAAATTGAAACAATATAGAAATTTATTTGTAGTATGGTTTTTAACAGGTCTTTGGCATGGGGCAAATTGGAATTTCATTTTATGGGGATTGTATTACTGTTTATTTATAATTATTGAAAAAGCATTTCTAAAAAAATGGCTAGATAAGTCTTTACTTCTTAGTCGTATTTATACAATGTTAGTAGTAATATTAGGTTGGGTATTTTTTGAGTTTGAAAACATTGGACAAGGGTTTAGGTATATTGGTACAATGTTTGGATTTGGAGGAAATCCTGTTTATGACAGTACATCATTTTATTATTTACTCACCTATGGATTGATTTTTATACTACTTATTATTTGTTCAACACCACTAATAAAAAAAGGTGTAGACAAATTAAAGGAAAACCCAATCATAACAAATTCTATTATATATTCATTTATAATAATTTTGATATTGTTTATTTGCACTGCTTATTTAGTAAATGAAAGTTACAATCCATTTTTATATTTTAGATTTTAAATGAAATGAGGTATTATATTGGAAGGAAATAAAAATATATTTAAAAAGTTAATAGGATTACTCGTACTTATATATATTGGTACTATAGCTACTATTAATATTTTAATTCCAGATAGGGATTTTTCTGATATGGAAAATAGAAGATTAGAGCAGAAACCACAGTTTTCAATGGAAAAGCTATTTAAAGGAAATTATACTTCAAATTTTGAAAAATACATCTCAGATCAATTTCCTTTTAGAGATTATTTTATTGGTGTAAAGAGTGATTGTGAAAGAATGATTGGCAAGAAGGAGAACAATGATGTGTTTTTATGTAAAGATGCATATCTAATGGAAAAGTTTAATGAGCCAGATATTGATGACTTCAATAAAAAGTTAGATGCTATTAATTCTTTTGCATTTTCAAATTCTCAAACAAATATATACTTTATGTTAGTGCCTAATTCGGTAAAGGTAATGGAAGAAAAATTACCAAAGTTTGCACCTGTAGATAATGAACTTGATTTTATAGATAAAATTAAATACTCAATAGATGATAGTGTTGATTTTGTTGATGTATATGGAGTATTATCTAATAATAAGGATGATTATATTTATTATAAAACAGACCATCATTGGACAACAAAGGGAGCATATTATGCTTATAGAGAATTAAGTGAATATATGGGTTATGAACCCTATTCAGAAGAGGATTTTGAGATAAAAGAGGTTTCAGATAGTTTTTATGGTTCCTTATATTCAAAGGGAGGATTTAGGGGATTAGACCCTGACAGTATTCAATTATATATTCCTAAAACTAAGAATACATATCAAGTTGAATACTATGACGAAGGAGAAGCTTCAAAATCTATTTATAACATGGATAATCTAAATAAAAAAGATAAATATACAGTTTTTTTAAATGGGAATCATCCTGCATTAAAGATTAGTACTAATGTTAATAACGGAAAAACACTATTAGTTATTAAGGATTCATATGCCAATAGTTTTGTTCCGTTTTTAACGGAACATTTTAGTGAGATTTATATGGTTGATCTTAGATATTACAATGAGGATTTAAGTGATTTCATGAGAGACAAGAATATTGAAGATGTACTTCTACTATACAATGTAAAATCTTTTTGTGAAGATGAATCTATTGAAAAAATTTCTTGGTGATGTATCATATATATAAATATAAAATTCGAAGAAAGGGACAATAGAGATATGAAAAGAAAAAGACTTGGTGCTATTTTAATTATTTTTACTCTTACAGTTATTATATTGGCTGGATGTGAAAGTAAAGAAAAAGTAGTTGAAGAAGAAGTAAAAGAAAATATAATTAAAGGAGAAGATGAAATGAAACAATTACAATTACCACAAAAGGGAGAAGAAATAGCTATAATAAAAACTAATCATGGTACTATTAAAATCAAGTTTTTTCCAGAAGCAGCTCCGAAAGCAGTTGAAAATTTCAAAACCCATGCAAAGGATGGATATTATGATGGAGTGACTTTCCATAGAGTAATATCTGATTTCATGATTCAAGGTGGAGATCCTGATGGAACAGGTATGGGAGGAGAAAGTATTTGGGGTGAGCCTTTTGAAGATGAATTTGATCTAAATTGTAGAAATATTAGAGGAGCACTGTCTATGGCAAATAGTGGACCAAATACAAATGGAAGTCAATTTTTCATTGTACAAAATACTAAAGTAGACAAAAAAATTATTGATCAAATGAAAGAATTAGGTGAAGAAAAAGGATTCCCCGAAACTATTATAAAAGCATATGAAGAACTCGGTGGTGCATATTGGTTAGATGGAAGGCATACAGTATTTGGTCAAGTATTTGAAGGTATGGATATAGTAGATAAAATTGCTGGAGTAAAGACTGATGGAAATGATAAACCACTAGAACCTGTAATTATGAAGAAAGTAGAAATTGTTGGATATTAATAATTCTAAAAATAGTCTCTAGAAAAATTGTTTTTCTAGAGATTATTTATTAATATAAGGCAGAATAGTCTTTATAAGCTCAATAAATAAATCTAATTCTTTAGGTGAACATTTATTAATCAAATTAATTATTTCTATGTTCTTATTATTATTAAGGTCATAAATACCATAAGTTTCAGTAATATGATTAGCTTCATATGCTGATTCTCCTAATACAAGTTGATCTAAAGATATATGTAAGCAATTTGCAATTTCTACTAAGGTAGGTAAACTCATTTGTCTTTCACCTCGTTCTAATTGACCAATATAATAATTCGAAAGACCTACCATTTCTGCAAATTTTTCCTGTGAAAGTCCAAATTTTTTTCTTTCTTTTCGTATTCTTTTACCTATAGCTTTGTTATTTATTTCGATTTTATTTTCCATCTTATTCACTCCCTACTTATCATATACTTTAACGAAAAATACATTATAATATAACTTGCCATTAGCATAAATATGATACTTGCAATAAGCCAATATATAGTATAAAATTATATAGATTGTTATTTTAGGGGTGTATATAGCATGAACATAAAAGATAAAATGGAGGTAACTAGAAATATCCTCCATAATGCAAATAAAATGAATTTTAGTAAAGAAATAATTTTGGAAATAAGTCAGAAATTAGACGAATATATTGTTGAGTATTATAAAGAAAATCAAGAACAAAAAGATAAACGTTAACAATATAAAATACATATTAAGAATAGGTCTTACTCTTGTGTTAAATGTAATTATTATTTTCTTAGATTAAAATTCATTTATTTATGATAAAATATATATTATAACTGAACAGGAGGAGTGAAAGTAGTGACTTTAAAAAAAGTAGAAAAAATCTGTCCTATTTGTGGCAAAGAAAATAATTGCCAACTTGATAATAAAGATTGTTGGTGTAAACATATTGAAATACCTAAATACATTTTGGACATGGTGCCAGAGGATAAAAGAGGTAAAGCATGTATATGCAGATCTTGTATTGAAAAATATAAGAAATAAAAATCATACAAAGTATTCAATTTTTGAATTTGGAAAGTGTTTTTCTGTTTTATTTAAGAAGAATTCTCTTAATTCATTCATTTCATTTGTGTTATAGACATATTTACCATATCCGAATTGTCCATATTTAAACTTCCTTTCATTTTCATTCATTGGAAGTTTAGTTTTAGAAAAGATATTAACTATATTAGATTTTGCTCTAGCTGTAAAGCGATGAGATATAAATTCAAAGGTTAAATCACTAGGAGTCCAATTTAATGGCGAATTTTCATTTAAATATTTTTCTAATAGTATAAATAGTTTTGTATATTCATCTTTCCAATTTTCAAATCTAAATATAGGAGCAATAATAAATCCAATAGGATAACCTGCTTTTAATACTTTTGATGATGCAATTACTCTATCAAGAAGAGATGGTGTTTTGTGCTCGAAATTTTGAATGACTTGTTGACAGTTCAAGCTAAATCTAAATCTTGTATGGTTATTATGTTCTATGTTTAAAAGACTATCTACATTAGTGAATTTAGTAACAAATCTGAAACGACCTAAAGGTTCCTTACCAAAAAACTCTATAGTTCTTTTTAAATTGCCAGTATATTTTTCCACAGGTATAGGATCAGATGTAGCTGCACCTTCAAATATTGTTATCTCAGGAGATCTAGATTCAATTATATTTTTAGTCATATCAAGTATTTCTTCAATATTTACATATACTCTTAGATAAGGTTTTGGTCCTAGGGTTGTTGAAAGATAACAGTATTCACACATACCAGGACAAGATGTGGCTAATGGAAGTTGATAGTGAGCAGAAGGTTTACAAGTTTGAAATGCTTTACTTCTTCTTACTCCAATAACTAGTGTTTGTTTTGCTTCACCATAGGCTTCTCTTGGTGTGTCTCCAACTATACCCGTAACTCTATTGTGAGAAGTAGTAGGTTTCATTGGAATATCTATTTCTTTAAAATAATCAACAAGTTTTTTCCCAAGTGGGTAATTTAGTGTATCTGGTTCATAAAATACTTGTTTAGGTACAAAATCTATCAAGTTGTTCACCTCCAAACTTAGATTACCCAATAAGATTATATTTATAATCAAAGCTAGTTTGGAATATTTAATCAAAGGAGACGATAATATGGCAACTTGGATTGCACATCTAAGGATAGCAGAAAACATATTAAACATGGGATATGAATTTCAACCTGTTCCTTTTATTGTAGGTAATATTGGACCTGATTCAGGAGTTCCAAACGAAGATTGGAGTAATTTTAATCCACCAAAGAGTATCACACATTGGATGGATGATGAATTGAATATAGATGCTATTGGTTTTTATAACAAGTATTTAGATAATGAAAAAGTATCGGAGGATGAGGATAGATGCTCTTTTGTCATAGGATATTATGTCCATTTGTTGACTGATATTGAGTGGCAAAGGTTGTTCAGACGAAAAAAGGGAGAACCATTATATAGAGATAGATTAAGTAAAGACCCTGATTTTATATGGACTATAAAAAAAGACTGGTATGGTCTTGACTATTTATATTTGGACAAGCATAAGGATTGTATTTTTCATACTTTATTTAAGAAAATAAAGTATGTGCCAGATTATCTAGATTATTTTCCTAAAGGAGCATTTGGAAGGCAAGTGAAGTATATAACTGAATTTTATTTGGGAGAAAACAATGAGACAAAAGAGAATTTCATATATTTAACTGAGGAAGAAATGGATACATTTGTTGAAAATACAATTAAAGTGATTTCGATGAAATTAAATGAGAATTAGATATTCGAATTTATATAAAAATTTTCATTTTATCAAGGGAGAATAAATTATGAAAATAGATAGGTTACTTTCCATTATAGTTATATTATTAAATGAAGATAATGTAACTGCTAAAGAATTGGCTGATAGATTCGAAGTTTCTACGAGGACTATTTATAGGGATATAGAAACTATTAATATGTCAGGTATACCTATATTATCTAATCAAGGAAGGTATGGAGGCTTTAGTATTTTAGAAAACTATAAAATTAGCCACCAATTATTAACATTAGATGATATGGTTTCAATAGTTGCAGCATTAAGAAATATAGGTAATTTTGCTCAAAATAATGATGTGGATTTAACGATTGACAAGATAAGTGGTCTTGTACCTAAAGATAAGAAAGAGGAGTTTAACTATTATTTTAGTAAAATGATAATATATGATTTACCATGGGGATATAGAATTAATCCAAAAGATAAGGATAAGTTCCAGCTATTAAATGAAGCAATAATTGAAGAACGGTTATTTAACATAGAATATAGGGATTCCTATGGAAGTGTAATCCAAAGGAATATAGAACCTATGAGCTTGGTTCTAAAGGGTTTTAATTGGTATGTATTTGCGTATTGTCATTTGAGGGAAGATTATAGATTTTTTCGCCTTTCTAGAATATATAAAATCAAGGCATTAGATGAAAGATTTATTCGTAGGGAAATGACCTATGAAGATTTTAAAGAGAGAAGTAATTCAAATTATAATATGGTAGAACTTATATTAAAATTTTCTCCAGAAGTATCCCAAAGGGTTGCAGATTTTTTCTATGAGGAAGATACTATTATAGATGAAAATGGATATAAGATAGTTAAAGTTTCATATCCTGAAGATGAATGGGTATATTCTATGATATTGAGTTATGGTGAATATGTTGAAGTGGTTGAACCATTACATATCAAAAATATTATTAAGAAAAAAGCACGGAAAATCTATGAAAAATATTAAATATGACATATAGCTGTCAAAACATAATGTTATTATAGACTTAGATAATAACATTAAGGGGGAAATATTATGGAAAGAAAATATTGTCAAAGTTGTGGAATGCCAATGGAAGATAGTCTTTATGGGACAGAAAAGGATGGTACTAAAAGTGATGATTATTGCATCTACTGTTATAAAGATGGAGAATTTGAAAATCCCAATGAGACTATGGAAGATATGATAGAAACCTGTGTACCTTTTATGAAAGAAAGCGGCATGGATGAGAAACAATCAAGAGAAATTTTAAATAATACACTTCCACAGTTGAAACGATGGAAAAAATAAGAAATATTGGAGTTTTATACAGGAATGTATGGTTTAGATAAACTATTAGTTTTTATTTATTCATTCCTAGTAGAACCAAGGCGATAAATCTCATAGCTTGGGGACAGAGTCCCCAAGCTATGTTTCTTTGTTTAATATTTCTTAAAATAGTATCTTTAATTGACTTATTACTAAATCTTAGTCTGGATATATTCTGGTTCACTTTTTACTAACTTTTTCAGCCAAATGCAACATTTTCAAAAAACTTTCATCATTAGGAAATATTAATTTTGTTTTTGTTACTTTTCTAAATTGACTATGTAAACTTTCTATGATATTTGTGGTATACATAATCTTTCAGATAAAGTCTGGAGATGCAAGAAAAGTTATTAAATTATCCCAGTTTTCTTCCCAGCTGTTAATTGCATTAAGGTACTTATGCCCCATTTTTCTTTCATACCCTGTAAATTTTTATATGCTTCATCTTCATTTACAGCTCCTATTGTTTCCTTAAACTCATTAAGTCTATCTACACAGAATATTAACACATCCTGAACTCCTCTGTTCTTTAAACCATTTCAGCTTGTAACACTTTTTGAAGAACATCTTTAAACATTTTTTTCATTGCATTAAGGATATCATTAGGACTAGAAAACTTTTGTTCATTTACATAACTCATAATAGTTCTTTAGAAACTTTCGACATAAAAATACTCCTCCTTGTAATTATTGATTATTTATATATTCCAATTATTAACAAAGAAGAGTGCTTTTTATTCGGTTTACACAAAATATTTTACAGGCTCTATTATCCTGTTATTTTTGTAGATTTTCCCAGTGAATAAATGTTTCTTCGTATTCATCTTCAAGTAATTCCTTTTTTTTGTATAATTCAAATAACTTTTCTGCATCTACACTATTTAAAATCATTTGTTTGTTTACAAGATTTAACTTTTCTTCTAGCAATTCTAGTTTTTCTTCTACTTTTGTCAGTTTATATTTGTTAACAGATTTTTTTATAGTCTTCGTCTGAGTCCTTTTAGGTATTTTAAGATCCTTTTTAGTAGAAATCTCCATCATTTTCTTTTGGCGTTCTTCTAAATAATCCTCATAGGACATAGGATATAGCTTTCCCCTACAGTTTTCTATCACCATAATTTTGTTAGCTATTTTTTGTATAAAATATCGGTCATGAGAAACAAACAATATGGTTCCTGTAAAATGAAGTAATGTTTCTTCCAATACTTCCCTTGAATCAATATCTAAATGATTAGTTGGCTCATCTAAGATCATGCAATTAACATTTTGATAAATTAAGGAGCACAATTTAAGTCGGCTCTTCTCTCCACCTGATAAAGTGCTGATTGTCTTATATACATCATCTTTAATAAATAGCATTTTGGCCAATTCGGATCGTGCTTCTCTTTCAGTGATGGTATGCGTATTTGTAAAATAATCTAGTAGGGTCATTTTCTCATTTTCAAATGTAACATTTTGAGGCAGATATCCTATCTTAATATTTGCCCCCAATGAAACAATTCCTTTATCAGGTTTAAGCTCACCTAAAATTAACTTCAGCAAAGTTGTTTTTCCACTACCATTTTTCCCAATTATGCAGAGATGATCTTGATAAAATACTGTTAAAGATAAATCTCTAAACAAATTTTTCTCTCCAAAAGACTTATTTAATTTATCTGTCTTAAGGACTATTCTACCTGAACGGCTAGTATCTTTAGTAGATAGTCTAATTTTTCGATTTTCTAAAACGGGACGATCCAGTACTTCTAATTTTTCTAAACGTTTTTCCAGTTCCTTGGCACGTTTATACATTTTCTCGCTATCCCTCATAGCTCCCCATATACGATAACGATTAATTTGATTTTCCATTCTTTCTATTTTCTTTTGATTATTTTCATAAGCCTTATATTCCAATAGAAATCGTCTTTCCTTCTCTATTACATAATAACTATAGTTTCCATCATATACAGATGTACTTTTAGGAGTTAACTCTACTATCTTTTTTACCACTTTATCTAGAAAACGACGGTCATGTGATATTATCAAAACAGTCCCCCTATAGTCTTGTAAAAAGTTTTCTAACCATTCTATAGAATCAATATCTAGATGATTAGTTGGCTCATCTAATAAAAGAATGTCAGGTTCTTCTAACAAAAGCTTTCCTAGCATGACTCTGGTTTTTTCACCACCACTTAACTGTTCGAAGATCATGTTTCTATAATTATCTTCTATCTTTAAACCCTGGCATACTTTATTGATACGTGTTTCAATTTCATATCCCTCTTGTAATTCATATTTTTCCATGAGAGATCCATAGTTTTTTACAGCCGTATCCAAAGATTCTCCATCTAATTTTTTCATCTGATTTTCTACAGATTTCATTTCCTTTTTTAAATCCTTAATATTTTGAAAGGCTTCTTCGAGTATATCAATAACAGTAGCATTTGAATCATAATTAAAGGTTTGATTCAAATAACCAACTTTGGCTCCTTTTCTAAAGCTAATACTGCCTTCTTGATAGTCCTCAATACCCATCAAAATTTTCATCAGAGTGGTCTTTCCACATCCATTTGGACCAATAAGTCCTACTTGTTCATTGGTTTTTAATTCAATTGATATATTTTCAAATATTTTATTAGCACCATAGTATTTAGTTATATTGTTTGCACTACATTCAATCATAGTTTTCTACCTCTCTTATTATTTAATGATAGCGTTGCAAACGTCCCATGCCCACCCATTACCATAAAAGTATACAAAAAAACCCAAGGCCATAATTAGCTTTGGGTTATCATACGGACTAAAATATACTTATCATCATATGACAGATATTCTAACAATATAAATCAGAGTTTTCCCTAATACTAATATGGTATTGCAACAATTTGAACCTATTTTTGGACGCACCTCTCCCGTAAACAGTAGATATTGCGTTTGTAATTGATTCAAATTTAATCCATCTTAGCATTGTGTTCATCAGAATCTCTCCATAATTAAGTATTTACTTTAATTATATTGAATATAGCCTATTTAGTCAAGGACTTATTTTATATCCTAAATTAATGTTGAATAATTTAATATTCTCCTATAGAATTGATTAGTATATGAAATAATTGGGAGGGTGTTATGGACAGAAATTTAAATTTAACAGAAGGTAAAATAACAAGTACATTGACTAAACTAGCGTTACCAATTATGGGGACATCATTTATTCAGATGGCATATAGTTTAGCAGATACAATGTGGTTAGGAAGGGCAAGTACAAAAGCTGTGGCAGCAGTAGGAACAGCAGGTAACTTAATGTGGTTTGGTTCAGGATTAATTCTTATTACTCAGGTAGGACTAGGTGTAAGTGTTGCACAATCCTATGGCAGAAATAATATAGAGGAAGTTAAGAAATATATTTCTCATGGATTTCAGTTAGATATATTTATTGCGATATTATATTCATTGTTACTATTTTTATTAAAATCTCAGATTATAGGTTTTTTTAGACTAAATGATTGTGAAGTAATTAGAATGGCAGAAGAATATCTTGGTATAATTGCCATTGGGATTATTTTCAATTTCATAAATCCGATTTTTTCTACAATCCTTAATAGCTCAGGCAACAGTGTAACTCCGTTTAAATTAAATGCTCTTGGCTTAATAGCCAATATGATACTCGATCCTATCCTTATCTTTGGGTTAGGGCCAATTCCTTCTTTGGGAGTAAGGGGTGCGGCCATAGCTACAATACTTGCTCAGTTTATTGTAAGCTTTGTATTTATAATTTTAGGAAGAAAAAGCAATGATATTTATTCCTATGATAATCTATTTATAAAACCAGATTTTAAATATATTAAAAGAATTGTAAAATTAGGATTTCCACCTTTCGTACAAACGGCTATTCATTCTGGCATAAGTATGGTTTTAACTAGGATAGTTGCTGGATTTGGAGATACTGCTGTTGCGGTTTTAAATATAGGTTCTCAAATTGAATCTATAGCATGGATGTCTTCAGAAGGGTTTTCTTCCGCTATAGCTGCGTTTATAGGGCAAAATTTTGGTGCAAAAAAGTTAGATAGAATCAAAGAAGGATATCATAAGGGTATGCAGATATTAGGAAGTATTGGTATTTTTGCCACCCTTTTATTAGTTTTTGGAGCAAAATCGCTATTTACAGTTTTTACTCCAAAAGACCCCATTGCTATAAATGAAGGGATTAGATATTTAAGAATTTTAGGATTATCTCAATTTTTTATGTCAATAGAAATAGGAACAGCAGGTGCATTTAACGGAATCGGGAGAACTTTGCCACCAACATTAATTGGAGTTGTTTTCAACATTATAAGGATACCTTTAGCATTAGTGTTAAGTAGCACTAGATTGGGACTTTTAGGGATTTGGTGGAGTATAAGTATATCAAGCATTATAAAAGGAATACTGTCTCCAATTTTATATAATTATGTATTAAAACATAGATTGGAAGATTTGAATAAAAAAATAGATTACTAAAAAAAGATGATATATTCTTATTTCTAGGTATAAAAAATAGGTTTTGCTAAGTATTCTGATGGAAGTATTGAAAAAAGAACATGAGATAAGATTATTTGAAATTAGCTTAAAGCATTGATATCAAGAGTAAATTTATAAAAAGAGACAACATGGAGAAATAATGAAGGAATTTGATATGACATTTAATGAAAAAAACAGTAATGAATGATTGACAACACTTAATTTGCAAAGAAGTTTAGAATCGGGAAACTGTAAGGTATTAGGAAAAGTTCCTTGGAAGGAAAGAGTTCAGCATGTTGCCAATATAGGAGTAGTATTTGGTCAGAGGACTCAACTATGGTGGGATTTACCTGTTATAGATTCCTTATCCTTTTGGTCAATACAGAGTTTAGAAATAGTCAACTCATTTACCTATGGTGGAGTTGAAGCTGCTCAATATCCATTATCTATATATAAATTTTGGTTTAGAAAAATATTTATATTTGTCATTCCTCTTGCATGTATAAACTACTTTCCAGCTATGGCAATACTTGAAAAAGTAGATCCATTAAAATCTCCAATATGTTTTCAATGGATATTCCCTATGGCTGGGATAATATTTTTTTTAGTTAGTCTTTGGGTTTGGAAATTTGGAGTTAAACATTATAAATCAACAGGGAGTTAAGCTTTTCTTGCAGCTACTACATCTATACCTAAACCGAGTATGTTTTCAATAACAATATCACCTTTTTTTATAGGTGCTGTTACTTCTGTTGAATTAATTATTTTCATACATTCATATATTTTATCATGTGGAACAATTCCAGTAGTTCTAACTGGGAGACGATTTATGACACCATTTTTAAGAAGTACTCTACCATTAACGATTCTTGAAGGTTCTGTTACTTCCTTTAAGCCAAATTCCCTACCACTATTACAGTTATTTCCACGTACAATATATTTATAAGGGTCAGTTTCATCTTTAACTATCGTTAGTTCACAACCTATTGGGCAAGCTTTACATTTTATTTTGTACATACAAAACACCTCCAACAAAATTATAACATATCAATATTTTTTACTGGTATAACAATTTAATTAGTGGTAAAATAAATTATCATTAATTAAATTTATTAGATAGGAGATTTAATATGAATTATTTCATTTCTTCACTTTTTCATTCAAACAATCCAGGAATAGCTTATTTTTCAAAAATACATCTAGAAATAATGTTATCGGTAGTATTATTAGGTATGATAATAGTTCATTTTAAAGGAGATTTAAGGAATAATAATAAATATCAAATAGTTGGAAAGAGACTTTTATTAACTATATTAATTATACAACAAATTTTGTTATATTCATGGTATATATTTACTGGAAACTTTACATTAAAAGAATCTTTACCATTATATCCATGTAGGATAAGTGAGTTATTATGTATAATTTTGTTAATTAAGATGAATGATAAATATTTTGATTTACTATTCTATTGGGGATTTTCAGGAGCTATAATGGCACTATTAAATCCTGATACTTCAAATTTAGGATTTCCTAATGCAATGTTTATTCAATTCTTTTTAGGCCACATTGGAATCATACTAACTATATTATTTTTAGGAATTATATATGATTATACTCCAACAAAGAAGTCACTACTAAATAGCTATAAAACAAGCATGTTATATATTTTAATAGTAATAGTGTTAAATAAAGTTACTGGAGGTAATTATGCATATTTGGCAGTTAAACCACAAAGTTCACTATTTGATAAATTGCCAGAATATCCATATTTTATACCAGTTTTCGTAGGAGGTATGTTTTTGTTATTTGCAATAATGAATTTTTTGTGGTTATTGATAAAAGGTAAATTAGAATATAATGAAGTTCAATCTATTGAAGAAGAAACAGAATGAAAAAAATAATTATTAAATAAAGGTGTTTCGAATTTCATGTAGAATGTGTATATAAAGAACATTGTGAAAGGAGTGGACGTTATGAGAAAAATAACTAATAAGAAGGACCTTTTAACAATTGGAGGGAGTTCGTTTTAATTAAAGATATCTTTATTCATTGGCAAAAGGTACCTTAAAAAAAGCTATATTTTAAAACATATAACTGGAGGTAATAAATAATGTCAATGGAAAAACAAAATGTTTCAGAAAATAGTGTATTTAATTGGATAAATGAAAAGTTAACGCCTAAATTTTGTACTACAGAAAAATTCATTTATAATGAAATGGAATCTCAATCTGATTTTGGTTTACCTTTTATATATAAGCCTTTTGATGCTACAGAAATGTTACATTGGGTAGATAGGGGACAGCTTTATGACTTTCTTTATTCAACTGATGGAGAGGGTAAAAAATTACTAGATTTTGGGCCAGGAGATGGATGGCCCTCATTAATCGTAGCTCCATTTGCGAAAGAGGTCATAGGTATAGATTCATCAATAAAGAGAATAGAAGTTTGTACAAAAAATGCAAAAAGGATGGGAATAAAAAATGCTGAGTTTATTAATTATACAGTAGGTACAAAGCTTCCTTTTGATGATAATACATTTGATGGTATAATGGCAGCTTCTTCTATTGAACAAACCCCAGATCCTAAGGAAACTATAAAAGAGTTGTATCGTGTTTTAAAACCAAGAGGACGATTGAGAATCTACTATGAAGCATTGAGCCCTTATAGAAATGGACAAGAAGAGGATTTATGGATTGCAGAAAAAGATAATAATTCTTGTAAGTTAATGTTATATAGTAGGAAAATTGATGAAGAATATGTTATTCAATATGGATTAACAATTGCTATGTCAAAACAAGAAGTAATAGAAAGGTTATCAGCAGGCAATGAGGTTTCGTTTGAACAAATAACTATACCGTTTTTAGAAGAAATTAAGCATAAAATTACTAATTCACAGGTATGCAAAACCATTCATCCATCAGGCAGAACCTATATTTCGCTGTTAAAAAAAGTAGGGTTTAATAAAGTAATTCCTACTTATAGTGGTGGTATAGCTGCTTATAAATTGTTTGATCAATATTTAAATGAAGAAAGGCCAAAAGACCTTGAATCAATAGATGATATACTTAAAAAAGTGGTAAGTGTTGTTGTTGGGCTAGAAGCTCCAATAGATATTGATCCCGCTATTACAGCTATAAAGTAAATAAAAATGTGGCAGAGGTTTTTTGCTCTGCCACATTTTTATAATAATATTGCATACTTAGCATTAAATAAAGTATTCAATCTTTTCTTTTGGAGTATATAGATGGAGTTCCATGTTCATATATAAATTTAAATAGATGTGTGATAGAGTATATGTGAGGTGGTTTATAGATTAATGAAAAAGTTTATGTTTAAAATGATGATAGTTTTAATTGTGTTATTGGCTATATCTTTTATAATTGTTGAAAGTTTGATTATTATTGAGGGAAGGAATATGTCAACTAAAAAAGTAGATTATGTGATTGTTTTAGGGGCAAGACTATATGGGGATAAGCCTTCTCCATCTTTACAAGAAAGACTAAGTACTGCAAGAGAATATTTAATTGAAAATAATGATATCAAAGTGGTAGTATCTGGTGGAAAAGGTGTAGATGAAGATATTTCAGAGGCATGTGCTATGGAGAAATACTTGGTAGGTAATGGGGTTGAAAAAGATAGGATAATTTTAGAAGATGAATCTACAACTACTTTTGAAAACTTAAAGTTGAGTTTAAATAAGATCAAAGAAGTAGATGATAAAGAGAACATAAGTATCTTAATATCAACTAATAGGTATCATGTTTTTAGATCAAAACTATTAGCTAAAAGGCTCGGAGTAATTCCCTATGGACTTCCTGCTAAAACACCTCCAACGACAGTCTTATATTCTTATATCAGAGAATATTTTGCAGTAATAAAGTCCTTTTTCTTTGATAAGCTATAGAAAAAATTAAAATATTTTATAATTTTTCATTGGAGTTGTAGATACTACTGTGTCAAAAAACACAAATAGGATATATTTTTTCATATATCCTATTTGTGTTTTTGAAAAAGTTTATATTTAAGTAGTTAACTTAAGTATTTATGCAGCTTTTTTTACTTCTATATTTTCTGATAATATTTTTTGTATTGATTTTACTTGTTCAGGTGTTAAGCCGATTTTTTGAGTAAGATAATTTTCAGTTGCTTTTTGAAGATTTATTTTTGATAAGTCTTCTACATTATCAACTCCTGTAATCATTTTAAGGGATGTCATAATATTACTGTTGGCAATCTTTTCATATTGTTCACTATCTTTTTCAACATGATAATAGTTTATATATGACAACATATAGTCTTCTTTTATTTCTTCAACATTTGCTCCCATTAATGCTTCTAGAAGTGCACTAACAAATCCAGCTCTATCTTTTCCTTCATTACAATGGATTAAAAATGGTCCTTCTTTTTCAATCATAAATTCAAAGCCTTTTTTAAGATTTTTATTAAATTCATCAGCTGAAAAATCTACACCAAGGTTAAGATATACAACTTGCCCTTGATCATATAGATTCTTATAGTAGATTGATTCAAAATCTTCTTCTGAAAAATACTTTTCTAATTCTTCTTTTGAATCTGCTAAGTTAATTACTGTACTAATTCCTGCTTTTTTGGCTAATTTATCTGAGTATCCAGCACGTCCTATCATTGGATTTGCAGGAGAACTACTTCTATAAAGAATTCCTTCTTGAATATTTCCCATAACTATTGGACGGAAGTTTGCAAATACTATATCAGATGAATAATCATCTCTATTATTCGTACGAAGTTTATCTATGTTTCTAATTTTATACTCTTCTAGATAACCTGCTTTTTCTGCGATTCTAAAACTAATTTCAGTATCTTCTTCAATTCCATATGTTTTAGCAAAATTACCCATATTAATTGCTACAACGATATTTTTAGTATCTTTATTGGGTACAATTATTTCTTTTTTGTTATCAACATTGCTATATGTATCACCATATGGCATATTAACAAATTTGTCGTCAACTTTTACAGTTACAATATCACCTGGCTCAAATCCAGCATTATGAAAATTTTCAACACTAATATCTGTTATTGTATTTCCATACTTGTTTACAGATATAGCTTTTCCATTTATATTTGATAAATCTGAAAAGTTTTTTAGTGCTTGAGCTAATTCTTTTCTTAGCATTTTATTATCAGGATGTAATTTACTATTTACACGACCTTTTATCAAACCTAAATTATAGCAAGTGGTCATACTGTCTAAATATTCAGCTTGAATTTTATTATAATCTTGAGCTTTCTTTATTAAGTTATCATTTTTAGTTGCTGTAAATCCTTTTAATTCAGAAGCTTTCTCTAATAGTTGAGCTATTTTTTCTCTAGAAATTTTTTGATCAAATTTAAATAATCCATCTTCAGAAGATTTTATAAGTTCAATACTTTCAGCCCATTTTATACAATCTTCATATTTTTCTCCTGCAATATTTGTAAAACTTGTTTGAAATTTTACTTCGGGTTTTCCAATCATATGATATATTGCTAATAACGCATCAGCTTCACTTACTTCATCATTTGGTTTAAAATCCCCTGATTCTTCAAACATTAAATTTTTTTCTATTGCAAAGCTAACAGCATCATCAAACCATTCTTTATTTGAAGTTGCTTCTATTGGAGATGGTATGATGAAAGATAATAGCATTAAAATAGCTAGTAATAGAGATGTACTATTTCTCTTTACCATGGTAAATAAAACCACCTTTCTTTTATTATTTTATATATAAATATTACCATATCATTATTTTAGAATCAATGTAATCAAATATAGTTTTTTTATTGACATAACTGTACCTATTGTGTATAATGTGATGTATGAAGATATACAGTGAGGAGGTCGAAGTTTGGGTCGTTTAAATATAGTTATATCAAATACATCAGAAAAACCACTTTATGAACAAATCAAAGAACAAATTAAATCAGCTATATTAAAAGGAGATTTAAAAAATGGAGAGTTATTACCTTCTATAAGAAACTTCTCCACTGATTTAAAAGTGAGTATTTTGACTATAAGAAGGGTGTATGATGAATTAGAAAAAGAGGGATTTGTCTCAAGTCAAGCTGGCAAAGGTACTTTTGTTTTAGCTGGAAACGAGGATTTGATGGAGGATACAAAAAGAGTACTTATTGAAGAAAAAATGATAGAGATGGTGAATTTATCTAAAAGTTTAGGAGTAAGTCTACAGGATTTACATGATATTTTAGATATTGTATATGAGGAGGTATGAAATGGAAACAGCGTTAGATGTACGAAATGTATCAAAGCACTTTAAAAATTTTACTTTAGATAATGTTTCTCTAGAGTTAAAAGAAAACTGTATTACTGGGTTTTTAGGGAAAAATGGAGCAGGTAAAACTACTTTAATAAAAATAATTTTAGGACTTCTACACAAAGATAGTGGTGAAATAGTATTTTTCTCTAACAAATATAAAAATGTTGAAACAATAAAAAATAAAATAGGAGTAGTTTTAGATGATGGGTATTTTTATGATAATTTAAATTTAGAACAAATGAAAAATGTAGTAGCTGCTACTTATAGCGAGTGGAATGAAAATACTTATCAAATGTATTTGAAGAAATTTCATTTAAATGAAAATCAATTAATCTCTTCGTTATCAAAAGGTATGAAGTTAAAATATGCATTGGCTTTATCACTATCACATAATGCTGATTTATTGATTATGGATGAACCAACTTCAGGACTTGATTCAGAGATTAGGAAAGAACTAATGGATATCCTGGGAGAATATGTTCAAAGTGATGGAAAAAGTGTATTTTTTTCAACACATATTACAAGTGATTTAGAACGTTGTGCTGATGAGATTGTTATTATTAATAATGGTAAAATAATTGAACAATCTAGCAAGGATGAAATGATAGAAAGTAATAGAATGGTAAAAGGGACTTTAGATGATTTAAAGAAAATGTCAGATGAATATATTAAAATTTTAGATAAAACGAAATATGGATTTACAGGAATTACAAGTGATTTTAGAGAGATAAAACAACTTTTACCCAATATTGTTCTAGAAAAAGCTTCATTAGAAGATATATTTTTAGCAAAAATAGGGGGTGATAGAAATGAAGATGATTTATAATCTAGTGAAGAAAGATTTTCTTCTAATAAAGAAATACTTTTTAATAATGATGGTATTTGTTATATTAGCTCCAATATTTATATCAATGAGAACTCCTGAATTTCAAGATAACGGAACATTATTGTATGGAATGTTGATATTAATGGTTACTTTTATGATTTATCATATGATTTCTATGGAAGAAATGAAACAAAAGGGATTTATATATTTACAAATTACACCTATGTCTAATAATATAATGGTAGTTTCAAAGTACATCGTGGTTACGTTAACTTTTTTGGTTACTACTGTTATATACTGGATTCTTAGTATGATTTCATTTACAAAGGTTGGAGTAATATATATTAAAAGTATTATGATGTGTTTTGCAGTTATTGAATTGTTTTTTGGAGTATATATTCCTCTAACATTTAAGTTAGGTTATGTTAAGCTCCAAATGATAAGTGCTGGAATAATATTTCTATCTCCTTTTGTTATTGCATTATTTTCCAAATATTTTAGTTTTGTTAATAATATTGTTTTAAGTTTACAATCATTAAATAATCTAATCTTTATTGCTTTTACTTTGATTTGGGTGATGATTGTTATTATAGTTGGTACTAAGTTTTCAAGCAGTATATTAAAAAGGCAGGAATATTAGGAGGTAATCTATGAAAAATTTAAAACCAGAAGTATTATTTTTTATAGTGGTAGGAATATCTTCTGTAATATATTCTATACATCAATTTTTAAGTATGTGCTTAAATAAGAATAAAATTGAATATACTTTAGCAACTATTATTGATACTAAAACTGTTGCTCCAGAAGCAATGAAGAAAAACAATTCAAGATGGGCAATAGTAAGTTTGGAAGTTGATGGAAAAGAATATGTATCTTCAAAGAGAATTCAAGTTGCTATGAATGCAAATATAGGAGATCGGATAAGAGTAGCATATTTTAAAGATGAGCCAAGTGAAATTTTCACACCTAATTTAAAGAAGGGAATAGTTTTTTTAGCTATTTCAGCTGCAAGTTTTCTGCTTATTATGTATTTTAATAAATGAGGATATATTATTCATATATCCTCATTTTATTACTTCAGTCTTTTATATTCGATCTAATGCAAATTGAACACATAGTTATACAATAAAATTGGGGAAAATAGATTTAAGAGATATCTTTTGATTGATGTAAGAAAATATTATACTGTTAGTATAATAGAAAGTATACAAGTTAATTTTACATTGGTTTTATATTAAATTCAATGATAGCTCCCTTTGGATTATTATAAGCTTTAATATTTCCACCATGTTTTTCTACTATAGTTTTAGCTATATACATGCCAAGGCCAGAATGACCTGTTGTAAATGAACGGGATTTATCTCCTTTATAAAATTTGTTAAAGAGGTTTTTTAAATCCTCATTGCTAAAACCTTTTCCAGTGTCTATAATGGAAAATTCTATTTCTTCATCATTGCATAATATATTTAATCTTATTGATTCACCTTTTTCTGTATATCTAATACTGTTGGATATACAATTATCTAATACTTGTTCTAGAGATTCAATATCAAATTTATCTATAAAATTCTTTTCCCTTGAGTCTATAATATCAATTTTAAAATCAATTCCTTTTTCTTCGCATAATAGCTTGTAGTCTTTTTCTTTTAATTTTACAAACTCTATAATATTAATTTCTATAGGTTCTAAAATAAAATTAGGATTTTCAATATTAGATATTTTGTTCATATCGTCTAATAAGATTAAAGCTCTTTTATTATTTCTTTTAATTACGTCTATATAATCTTTAAATTTGTCTTCATTAACTGCACCATCTATTAATGCTTCGGAATAAGTACTTACAATGGTAAGTGGTGTCTTTAAATCATGGGCAATATTTGATATATTTTCTTTCCTTTTTTGTTCCAAATCCCATTGATTTATAAGAGAGTTCTTAAGATTTGCCCTCATATCTTCAAAAGCATTGCAAAGTTTTGTAAACTCATTATTTTCATTATATTCAATAGTGAAATTTAAGTCTCGATTTTTTATTTTCTCTGAAGCATTTAAAAGTATATTTACTGGTTTATCAATATCTTTACTTAATTTTTTAGCATATATAAATGTAAATATAATTATAAATATAAATGGTAAAAAAATCATTGATTTAGTTAATAAAAACAAGATAGTATTATCAGTTTTTTGTGTACTTACTAACTTATAGCTTAATACAATAGCACCTTTTATATTGTTATCTTTATCTAGAATAGGAATGATTCTAGCGAATGACTTTCCATTAAAGGACTTAATAGAGTTTATATTAGTGATTAAATCTTTTTTACTTTGTATTATTTTGTTATTTAGTGTTCCGTACACTATATTTCCGTCTTTATTTAATACTTGATAAAGTATACCTTTATGAGGTATTATTTCATTCATTTTATTTTCAAAACTTTTGTCTAGTACATTTTCATAATTTTCATTTATATTTTGAACTATATCTCCAATTTGTTTTTCATAATAATTAGCAGGGTAGCTAATATGATCAAAGACTCTAATCCATATAAAAAATGAAACAAAAGAAAAAATAAAACTTAAAATTAATATCTTTATAAAAGCTATTATAAATTGTCTTTTAAAGCTTTTACTTTTCACACTTAGGCCTCCCATTTATAGCCTAGCCCCCAAACTGTCTCAATATATTTGTTTTCTTTATCAAGGAAACTTATTTTAGATCTAATTTTTTTAATATGTTCTGTAACAGTAGAAGCATCTCCTAGCCCGTCATATCCCCAAATTTTTTCATATATTTGATCTTTTGAAAATACTTGGCCAGGATTTAAAGCTAGGAGTTCTACTATTTCAAATTCTTTCTTAGTGAGATTTATATTTTCATTATTTATCCTTACATTTAAACCCTTCAGATCAATGGCTATATTTTTAAAATATAAAAAACTATTTTCTTCTTTTTTAACTTTTCTTTTTTCACGTCTTAAATGAGCCTTAACCCTAGAGACTAACTCTTTTAAGCTAAAAGGTTTAGTTATATAGTCATCACCACCAATGGCAAGACCTTTTATTTTATCCCCTTCACTGTCTTTTGCAGATAGAAATAGTATAGGACAATCTACATTATCTCTTATAAGATTACAGACATTGAAACCATCTATATCTGGCATCATGATATCTAGAATAATAAGATCTGGTTTTTTTCTAGACATTTCAATTCCGTCAAATCCATTATAAGCAGTTAGAACATTGTATCCATTGGCCTCTAGTGCATCCTTAATTATTATAACTAAATCTTTTTCATCATCTATAACAAGTATAGTCTCCATAGTAGTCCTCCTAATTAATATTTTAAATAATAGAGTAAAACAGATAATCCATACAATATATAAATGTGGGCTGGGTAGAATATATAAAATAATTTCTTCATAGATTTACCCTTTTCACCATTATACAAAAACATAGGTATTAGAGCAAATACAGCCATCCACTCATAATAATCTGTAAACATAAGTTTTAAACTAATAGGTCTAATATATGCTAAAGGCATGCCAATCATCCAAGCTAATGTAAAAACAGCATAAAATATAAATTGTAGCTTTCTGTTTTCGTGGAATATATATAGTATAATACCAGTTAAAATTACATATATTCCACCTTCAACTAAAAATGGTGATGGAATAAAGCTAGTTATTATTACATAAATGGTATTTGCTATATCCATTGATGCAAATGGAAGAATTAAAAGTTGAAAAACATAAACTATAGCATAGTTTATTATAAATGGAGATAATACTAGTCCAATACCCTTAAATATCTTTTTTTCTTTTATATAATCTATCCCTTTAAACATTATAATCAAAATTACAAAAGTAGAAAATATACCATTTTCAGGACAAAATCCATCCCCTCTTTGAAGTGGTTTGTAAAACTGAATTAAATATTTAATAAGAGTCATAAATACAGACATTAAATAAATTCTTTTAAAATATTTTTTCCTGTTAGAAGTATGAATATAGCCTTCTATCATTGTAAATAAAAACATAGCTCCTGCTAATCTACCAATCCATGAAAATGCAACAGGAACTTTACCTGTAAATTCAAAAAAGTAATGAATGTGATCAAGTAACATAAATATTAAAGCTAAAAACTTAATTTGAAATCCTGTGAGTCCTTTAGATCCTTTTTTACTGTCTTCTAAAGTCATATTAATTCCCCCTTATAAATTCTACATATAGCTTAACACCTAATTATAAAGAATTTATAAAGTTTATATAAAATATTAAAAAATCATTTATAGACAATTATGCTGTCTTTTATTTTATTGATAATCTTTATTGCCATCTTTATTTATGGGATTGGGTCTAATGTATAAAAAAATCCGTTGACAAGATACTGTAATATATTTATACTAGGTGATGTAGTGACATGGATGGAATTTATTTATTGATGGAGGTTCAAATATGGAATATATACCTATAGGTATAATAATTATTTTGTTCACTATTTTTAATGTGAATATTAATGTATTACAAAGTAATCAAAAACGGATAGAATCAAAATTAAATATAATTATGGAGCATCTTGGATTATCTGAACTATCTGGAGAATATATAAGTGATGAATTGAAAGATGAATTACTAAGACTTGTTGCGGAAAACCAAAAAATTAAGGCAATAAAAAAGTTAAGAGAAGCTACAGGAATGGGGTTAAAAGAAGCAAAAGATTATGTTGATAGGCTATAACAGTAATCGAGGTGGTTTCTACATCTTATAAATTCTATATGTAGACTAGCACCTAATTATAAAGTTTATATAAAAATATTTAAAAATAATTAATGAACAATACAAAAAGGTTAATTTATTTTTATTAAAATGAGGTGGATTATATGCCTTTTACTTTATCTCATCCAGCTGCTGTAGTAAACATTGTAGATAAAAATAAAAATTACTTTAATAATGGGGCATTGATAATTGGAACTATGGCTCCAGACTTTGAATATTTTATCTTCTTTAAACCTAGAAGTATTATAGGGCATAAACTAATAGGTTGTTTTATTTTAAATTTGCCTCTTGTTTTTGTGACTTATTTATTATTTTATAAATTTATTAAGAAACCACTTATAGAACACTTGCCTGAAAAAATAAGTAAAAAATTTGGACATATATATAGTGCACCAATTGCTTTAAAATCTCCTAAAGATTATTTGATTTTTATTATTTCAGCATTGTTTGGAATGTTTACCCATATTGTTTGGGATGGATTTACTCATAATGAAGGTTTTTTTGTGAAAAGTTTTAGTATATTTAAGATTGAAATATTTGGGGTTTATCTTTATAAAATTTTACAACACGGATCAACTTTAATAGGAGCTATTATTATAATCCTATACATTAAAAATTTAAAAGATACAGCTATTGAAAAAATTAGCAATTCTTCAAAGATTAGATATTGGACATATACATTAACAATATCATTATTTATATTATCAATTGTATTGATACTTATTCCAAATAGATCAATCGGAACCATTGTTGTTTCTATTATGAATTCATTTTTTTTAGGAATATTAATAGTGTCTATATTTTGCTGTATTAAATGTAAAAAGAGCTACCGGCTTTAGTAACAGGTAGCTTTTTTATCATTATCAATTCGACTTTACGTTTAATTTTAATGATACATTCTAGCATCTTCTTTAGTTTTTTGAATTGTACCATGTGGATGTTCAGGTGGTGCATAAATAGAATACAATTTTAGTGGAGTACAACCTATATTAATTAGATTATGCCACTTACCTGCAGGTATTAATATTACATAATCTGCACAAACCCTTTCTTGGAAATATAATCTATCTTTACTGTCTCCCATCATAACGAGACCTTCGCCTTCTTCAATACGTATAAATTGATCTACATTTGGATGCATTTCTAAACCTATGTCTTCCCTTGAGTTGATACTCATTAAAGTAAGTTGTAAGTATCTTCCTGTCCATAAAGCTAATCTATAATTATAATTTTGATTAGTGGCTTCCTCAATATTGACTACATATGGCTCTGGTCCATAATCTCTTAAATCAATACATTGCCTACAGCAACCTAAATAGTTATTAGGGTTATTATACGAACAAGGTCTTTGGTAATTGTACATATTATTTGAGTTGTTATAAGGGTATAGGTATGGATTATAATCATTATTCATACAAATCTTCCTTTCATCTGCTTTTTATTATTATATGTTTTATGGTTTGTAATGGTGATATATTTAGAGTAATCCACTATTTCTAAGTATTAGGGTAAATAATAATTATCAAAGCGAGAATATTATAGGTTGAAGGAGTGTAAAAGATTCTGCTGATAAGATGCTGTAGAATACTTACTTGAAAAAAATAAAAAAACTTGGAGTTTATATTTATAAAATTTTACAACTCTATTAAACCGTCTAAAAAGTACTACCTTACCTTCAGTATTAATATAATTTTCCACAATTTCATGGTGACTATTAAAGTAAACTTGTCTAATGGTATCATATTCTTTGCTGCCAACCTTTACTAAGTACCTGCCAATTATATCGGAATTATGAGTATCAACCTGTTCTTTATAAAGTTGCTCATTTTCATTGCATTGGATAATGCCTCTTGTTTTTTGGAGTAGTTCTTCACCACAATTATTTTCTCCATATCCCCAAAAGCTGAGGAAATCATCATCTAGAAAGGTGGATATTTTTTTTACTCCGTTATAATTAGTTATAGCTCCTACTGTTTGTAAGTGAGTATCTGTGAGTCTTCCAAACATTGTAAAACTGTATTTGCTTCCATCTTCATTGTAGGGTAGTTATCAAAATCATAGGTAGCAAATTTTGATTCTTCACCTAAGCGTGGGATAATAAAATATCCTATATCTTGTTCACACTTAACTTCAAACTCTGGAAAGTCGGATTTAATAATAGTAATATTGGGCATAATACTTGGAAATTTTGAGCTTTTCATTACATACTCTCCTTTCATATCTGGTGTAAATGTCAACTCAAAAATGTACAATTATTAGAATCTCAAAATGTACAATTATTAGAATTAATTATTATTACTTTTTTTGCTTTCTAATAAATCCATTTTTCCTTTTAACCTATAAGAAG
>Ga0129309_1000027_pt1 | contig 148386 bp, 145 predicted proteins | sample L1105metagenome_FD_94439 | JGI IMG/M metagenome (GOLD analysis project Ga0129309, IMG submission 94439) | Ring-tailed lemur group fecal microbial communities from Wisconsin, USA - L1105 metagenome | ecosystem: Host-associated > Mammals > Digestive system > Large intestine > Fecal | place: USA...
ATTTAATACATCTTTCCGCATAATATCCCTCCAATCATTTTAGAAATATTATACTAGAAAAATGTACAAATCTGTGCATTTTGAGATTCTAATTTTTGTGTATTTTCATTTTATCATTTACAATGTCTAATGACTGAAACCTTAATACAATTTAGCAATAATTGATTATCGCTAAAAAGTTTGATTATCGCTAAATTGTTTGCACCCAGCTATAAATGCTTTTTTAGTATGTATCTTAGTTTATAGGAATAATGTATTTAAGCCAATATAAAATATTTTTTCACCCTTAACTAATCTTTATTGAATATAATATAAACAATAAGTAATGTGACATAATTAAAGTTAAAATTATGTTACCTAAGCTCTATAAATTGGATTTTGTAATCTGTTCTACAAATTAATATATCAACTCGATACGGTCATTTCAAAAGTAAGTGGAAAATGATCTGAAAGAGTAATATTTTCATGAACTCTCATATTGGCACACCTTGAAACTAAATTATTTCGAACAAAAATGTGATCAATACATGTTCTCCGTTTACTTTTTGGATCGACACGAGTTGGGGTGTTGCAAATACATACATGCTCTTTTAGAATATTATTAAAAGTAAATCTATTTTTAGACTCCGTATAATTACCGGCACTAAAATCCCCCAAAAGAATATCTGCTTGATCATTTAGTGATTTCAAATAAGGGTCATTATCTTTACCGTTTTTCGCATGAATTCCTAAAATATTTAGTCCATGAAACATAACTGCACATTCACGATTTGTAGGTATGTTGTTTGGATATATTGCTTTATTTGTTGCTTGGGTAACACTATCCTTAACAGCTATTACAATTGTCATCATGAGCAAATAACCATTATTAGAAGTATCGTTACATAATATAGTATAATTATCTTTTTTGAAATCTCTTTGTAATTTTTTAAATAATGGGTGTATGGTCCATTTTCCATCATTCACTTTTTTGCATGGAATTTCCTGCAAAAAAGCTATCGAATTTTCTTTTGTTAAATATCCCTTTATCCGTTCAACAATCTGAGTGTATCGTACACTGTTATTCACACTATCCTCCCATCCTGAAATCCCTGTGTTCCATGTCATAATATTTATTTTTTCTATAATAACGCACCTCCTCAAATTACTATTTGTTAAGTTGTTTATATTGTTCAGATGATGCAATTATTTATTTTAATTACATAACTTTGTTTCCCTTTATTCTATCAAATATAGTCACTAATTTCCACTTTTATACAAACTATTATATTTTATATAAAATAAAAAATAACCCACTAGTCTAAGGCTTTATAACCTTTAAACCAGCGGGTTCTGATTTTCAGTAGATGTCCATAAGGCTTCATTAAAATCTATTAAAATTGTATCTTGGCTTTTAAGTCTATCTATAAAGGTATCTATGCTATCTTTTCTAACCTTATCCTCTTGTATCCTTTCTTCAATTTCAATTAATTCATCTTGGGCTTGCCTGTATCTTTCAACTAACTCATTATACTTTTGTTAGCATAAGGTATTAATTCATCTATGTTAATTAATTTTAATTCTTCTGTCGCTTTCAATTCTTTGTTCACCTTCCTTTAAAAATAGACATAAAAAAACCCCCAGTTTTCTGAGAGTTTATTAACAAAATGAAAGTCGCCAAAATGACAACTTTCATTTTACTTTATAATCCTAGTCATCCTGACTAAGACCACTTTGTATTTCTATTATATACAATTATATTAATTTCAATACAAGATAAATTGTATCAATATTTAAGTTCTTTTAAGCCTTAAGATTTATTTTTAATTATTGCGAATAAATCTTACAATAATTAATACAACAGTACTTTAACCAGTTCTTCTACATCTAATTCTTCAATCCATATATCTGGTTGAAAACCTTTAAATTCCTGAAAATAATCTGGATGAAATACATTCCAAGAATTTCCATACCCAAAAGGTATATTAGAATTATCCAAATAAGCGTTAAACATTAAAGAGCTATTAAGGCAACCTGAAGTAGGCATACCTATAAATACTGTATTTTTTAAATGATGTAGCCCATCTACCATCATTTCAGATGCTGAAGCCATTCTATTATCTGTTAATACTATTAGAAGATTATCATTATTAATAATCTTATCACTTGCCTTAATTACAACATGACTATCATCATAAATCTCTGCCCCTGAAGCTTCTATATAATCATTCCATTTCTGACCATTTCTATCGTTTTTAAATACTTTTTCTGATAAAATATATATACCATTATAAGAGTGAAGAGTTTTTTCTCCAGAATAAGTTTCAACCCATTGGTCAGCTAATATTCCATTGCCTCCTGGATTTCCCCTTAAATCTAGTATGGAAACAGGAGACTCTTTCATTTCTTTCGCAGCTTTTAATACAACTTTCGTTTCCTTTTCCTCAACTGGAAAGTATACACTAGGAAACTTTAAATATTTTATTCCATCTATATCTCTATATACTAGCTCTTCTCCATTATCATCTGAATTTTTAATTCTTTTAAATACTATATTTTTTTGTTCTCCATTTGATAACTTTATAGACTTTGGAGCTTCTTCTATTTCCTTTCCATAGCCCACTAGTATGTAGCAAGCCTTACCTTCCGATGTTATGGATGGCTTTAAAAAATCATTTAACTTATGCCCATTTTCTATATAACTATCATCTAAAATAGAATATAGTCCTTTCTTATCCTTAAAAAGTTGAAAATTTTCTACTGAATACCAATCCCTATCTTCCACCTTTTTCTTAAGATAACCAATTATAAAATGGGCATCATCCACAAAGCTAAGTTCTTCTTCCAGTAGATTTTTAAATTCACTAGCCTTCATTCCATCAGAAATATTATCTATAATATTTTGTTTAGCCTTTAGAAATCTATCATCTCCACCATTAGCTAAATATCCAGCGTAAGAACCTTTTAAATAGCTAAAATATTTAGCTAAGTCTTCCTTTACTTCCTCCACACTCAATTCCTTATATGGCTTGTTCTCTCCTTCAAATTTCACCTTCCCAAGTAAAGTAATTATCTTTTCAGAGGTTTGATCCTCATCTATGTATTCTTCAATATTATCTTTGCTTATTTGAAAAGGTTTTTTAAAATCCTTTAAGTCATTTATTGAAATCTGAGACTCCCCTGAGTAGTCTATGGAATTTATTTCCTTAGTGCAACTACTAACTATAAAAGCTAAAAGTAAAACAGATACTGCTATTAAATATTTTCTAATATTTTTCATGTTCTCCATCCCCCTAAATTTGAACCCTACTTTAAACATATAAATATTAAATATGTCAACATCATAATTCATATTTAATTTCTATTATACCATAATTAGGCAATAATCTATTGGGCATTATTTATTAAATGTAAGAAGCCAATAAAACTATACTTTCTAATCCCAACTGGCTCTTACAATATCTACAATCTATTCAATTAGACACTCCTCATCTATTCCATTCAACATCCCAACATATATCACCCCCAATCCCTTATCGCTAAAAAGTGCACCCACCCAACGAAAAACTGCGTGCATACTTTAGCGTAAAGGTGTGCAAATATAGAAAATTCATCTTAAATTTATCTCCAAACAACAAAACCCCTTGTAATCAAGGAGTTACTATTGTATCAATCCATCCCCCGTGTACCAAGTAGAGTAAAAGGAAAAAAGATTATTATTATATCTTTTAAATTAATCTTTTAGCTTATACCTTATTCTATCTTGACCTTTTGGATTATCATATTCAATTGTAAAATCGTCTATCCATTCAGGATTGAACATCTTTGCAACTGACGAATCTATTGGAATAAGTTCTTTCTCAACTAAATCATAATAAAATAAGGTTACTTTTTCTTTAGACATTTCAAACTCAGACAAATCATCAACATCAAATGTAATTGGAAAATCGCTAAAAACTATTTTCCCAGTATTAGTATTAAGCATAAATTCAGTACCACCAATAGATAATTTAGTCATATCATATTCTGTTATGCTCCAGTCAACAACATTTATCTTAAATAATTTTAAAGGTAACCAAAGATTATTTACTCCTCCCCAAAAATTCAGACTATCATCTGACCATCCTTGCATGTCAACTTGCAATTCATCTTCATTTTTATATTTACCATTACTCAATTCTTCAATAGTATAACTTTTGATTTTATTACCTTCTGAGTCAATGATACATAGTCCATCATGATCTTCAATTAATATATATTTTTCATTTGAACTTACTCTAAAATCAAGACCTTGGCATGCGTATAGCTTTTTTCCTTCATTGTTCTTGTCATATTTCCATAATTCATCTGTCCAATTATCATCCGTCCATTCTTCACCAGCGGCAGGCTCAATTCTCCGTATTAAATAGATATTTCCATTGTGGTTTTCTTGGAAATGATAATGATCTGTATAAACATCCTCTAAGTTTAATATATTCTCCCTATTGTATGCTTCATAGAATTCTACTAATTTATTAAATTTACCCTTACTACTTCCTAACTCCTTTGTATTCATTCCTAAAACAGATATAGTTATTGAATCTATATACTCTCTTTCTAAAGTTCCTATTACAATTTCTTCATTTTCAAGTATATAGGTAACTTTATCTAAATTATCTATTAATGAAAAAATAATAGTACTTGAAACTTTAAATTCTTCTATACTAGCTTCAAAATCTTTATCTTGATTTTCTGTAAAATATAATTTTAATCCATAGGGTTCCTCCTTAGATAAGATTTCCATAGACTTATAATTATACTCTTTCGGAAATTCTAATCTAGATACTATATTTCCTACTTTAGAATTATCACCTACATATTCTGTACGATAACTATATAATTCATCAGTTAAGTTTTGTTTTCCCTTGGTTTCACAGCCAATTAACAAACTGATACTTAATACAAATATAGCTAGCAATACAATTACTGGTTTCCCCGATTTTCTTTTAATCTTATCTAATATTTGATCCAATCTTTTTTTAATCATTTCTTTCCCTCCGCTAAAACTTGTAGTACAAATAGGACTTTTAACTACTAATGCTATACTGTCTATTAAAGTTTTACTATACTTAATTCTATCTTCTTCATCCATATCCTTAGTTACTTCTTCATCACATGATAATTCTAAGTCTTCTCCTGCTCTTTTAGCCATAATATGAACTACTGGATTAAACCAATGTATTGTAGTTGAAAAAAAGATAATTAATTTATAAAATATATCTCTTCTTTTTAAATGAACAAACTCATGTTTAAATATATAGTCTATATTTTTTCTATTAATATTTTCTGGAATTAATAAGGTTGGTTTAATAAGTCCCATAACCATTGATGAATCTATATATTTGCTTTCTTTTATACTTACATTTTGATTTGGAATAATTACATTTTTTAAAGTATTAAACCTAATCTCAATATCCTCATCTGCATAAGATAAACTTTTTTGGACTCTGATTTTAAATAATAAATATAAAATTAAATTATAAGAAAAATATATAAATACACCTACTATCCATATTTTTGATAATTTATCTTTGATATTACCCTTTCTATCTTCTACAGTTATATTAGTTTTGTTTTCATTTTTAATAATTTCATTATAAGTATTCTCTTCTTTATTTTCATATTTTGTTATTTTCGGATTTGCTTCATTATCTATATATTTATGTTCTGGTACAGGGCTGCTAAAATTATATATTGTATTTTCTCCACTAATATCAAATGGAAACATTAATCTTATGGCTATAATAATCCAAATCCAATAATACATCTTGCTAGAAAATTTTCTACTTCTAAATTTCTTATGTATAAAAAAGAAAATGATAATTATACTCATAATTAAACTAGTCATAAATAAGGCTTTCAAATTATTCACCTCTTTTTTCTATTTTCTCATCTAAATAATCCTTAAGTTCTAATAAATCTTCATAGTCAATGGAATTTGATTCATATAATTCTACAACAAATTTCTTTAAAGAATTATTATAAAGTTTTTCAATAATTCCTTTGCTTTTTTTATTTACATAGTCCTGAGATACTAAAGATATATATATGTTCTTTCTTCCATCTTTCTCTGTTTTAAGATAACCCTTGTCAATTATCCTAGATAAAAAGTTTCTTATAGTGCTTTCTGCCCAATTATATTCTTCTAATAATTCTACAATCTCTTCTAAATATAGTGGTCTATCTGCCTCCCATATCTTCATCATAATAGAAAGTTCGCTATTTGATAATTTCTCCATGGTATCCTCCTTAATTATATTACTATGTTTGTAGTAATATAATTATAATACTATGTTTGTAGTAATGTCAAGCTTGTTTTATTCCAAAATAAGGATGAAAAAATCCAAATTATATTTTTACAGAGAAAGTGTTGAATATTTCTTCCAAGAATTTAAAAATCAAGATGAACAAATTAAAGAATATATTTGTGAAATCATCAAATCTGGAGGATTATGCTATAGTTACTATAAAATAACCATAATGCTAAAAAGAAAATTTAGACTAATTATAAATAAAAAGAAAGGATGAAAGTAAGCGAAAGAATATTAAATTATAGATAATCTAAGAAAAAGAAAGTATTAGTGAGTTTTTGTCTAATATTAAGGGTTCAGACCGGTTTATTATTAAATATAAAAAAGCACCTCTACTTATTTTTGAGATGCTTAGTATTATTCACGAAAGTTCATTAATGGTATTACAAGAGGAGGTAAATTTGCATCAATACTAGTTGTAGTTATTATAGGTCTTAAATAACTATATAGAATAGCTGGTGCATTCTCCCTTAATAAAATTTCTAATTGGGTAGGATTTTCTTTGAGTTCTTTTTCCCATCCAAACAGGCCTTCTATTTCTAATTCAAGTTTAAAAGGAACTTCTTTAAAATCCTTATCTTTGAAAAACATTAGATTAAGTGTTACCATTGCTACCATTTCTTCATTAGATACTTCAGTTACCTTTACATTTTTATCAATTTCTAATAAAACTTCACCAGTAAAATCATAATCCTTATTAACTTGAAACATATTTTTAGTAACCCTTGGCTTATTTATTAATTGGAAACTGCTTGGTTTCAATCTTATCACTCCCTTATGCTGCATCTATTATAGACTCATTTATACTTACTGATTTAGATACATATAAGTTTTCACAATTTACTAAATTATAACTACTACTAAATTTAGCATCACTATAATCAGTAGAAACTCGTAATTCTATCTTAGATGATGTGCTTTCTTCTGTCTTCATTAACATATCCATGCTGAATTCCACTTTTTCTCCATGTTCATCCAATATATAATGTTTATCTTCTGTATTATCTATTATTTCAATACCCATCTCATCACTAATTTTAAGTATTTCTTCTATGTTTAACATACTAATCCCTCCTATTAGCATATTTCCTTTTTTAAAATTATCTCATTTCTACTAGCACACATTTGTATTTCATTATATTTATACCCATATTTAACATTTCCATACTTCATTGCATTTCTTGTTCTATTATTTGTAAAAGTATATTTTATTAAATCAATTTTTTTATCCTTTTTATAAATATTAAGTCCCCAGCACATTGCCTCATAATTATTTTTAAATATAATGCTCTTACCATTCCTTAACAAAAGTTTAAGAACCTCATCATAATAACTTTCATATATATTTTTCTCTTCAGAATTATCAAGATCTAAATATTTATCCTCTTCTACCTCTACAGAACATTTTATAATAGCTGGATTATTTTTGCAATAGTAAGTCTCGTTTGCCCAACTTTCTGCATCTATTTTATATAAAAACATATATATTCCATGTCCAAGCCAATCATTATTTCTTTCTTTATTGATTATAAACCCTCTGGTAATTATATTATTCACATTGGCTTGAGAAGTTGCATGAAATCCTACAAATTTAAGCTTTTCCAATCTATCACAACCAATCTATCTTCACGAGTTAAATTTCAGTGTGAATTTATTATATCATTCTTGTATTTAAATGTCCTCTGTTTTTAGGCATAAAAAAGCCTGTTAAGGTTAACCAAATCTCATTATCGCTAAAAAGTGCACCCACCCCTGAATAATGGCATAAAAATAAAAAAATTTGTGCTTCTAAAATCCCCAAAAACAAAAAAACCCTTGAAATCAAGGAGTTTCTATTGTATCAATATTTAAGTTCTTTTATGTCTATAAACTTAAATTTTAATACAATTTAGCAATAATTGATTATCGCTAAATTGTATATTATCACTAAATTGTGCACCTACCTACAAAGGCTTTTTTATATATATTCTAGTTTATAGATAACACATAATTAAAACAATTCATCCAGTAGAATAAAATATTTGATTTTATTCCAATCTGGTACTATATTTAACTCCTCAAAAAGTATTGAGGCATCAAACCCTTCATACACCTTTCCTCCATACTTTCCATCATAGTTATGCTGTAAGCTTCTATAACAAAGAGCAATATCCTGGTATTTATCGGCAATACCGCTTCTCCCTAAATCTATAAAACCATTAATTTTATCATCTTTAATAATAATATTGGGCAGACAATAGTCTCCATGAGAAAATACAAGCTCTTCATCTGGTTTGTTTTCCTTTAACCATTGTAATAATTTTTCTGGACTTTCAAACCCTTCAGCCCCATAAGTTGTGGGCTCTGCATCTTCCATATCACAAAGGTTATTTCGAACACGAAACTCAGCCTGTCTTAATTTATTGTCAATTGAATTATTAAATGGACATTTAGATATGTCAACACCCCATAGCATTTTCAAGCCATCCGCTAACAATTTTACTAAATGCATTGGATTTTCAAGTAGTTCTGATGAACATGACATCTTGCCTTTAATTCTGCTCATTAGTAGATAGTTTATCCCATTATGCTTTTCAAAACATAAGACTCTTGGGACAGGAAGTTTATCAGATATCCATGACATCATTATGTGCTCATTATCTGATTCCTCCTGTTGCTTTTCAATCTTTAATACCATATCTTCAAAGCAAATCACTTTTGCGTTTGACATTCCGATTGTATCTATTGAATAAGGTATGCCCCCAATTATCTCTTTTATCTTATTTGGTTTGTTCAATGCTATCCTCCTTAAATCTATATAATACACATAAAATAAATGATGTTCATTACTCTTATAATTATTTTGTCCTTTAAAATTAAGTAATTTGAATTTAATCAGCTTTGTATAATCCTTACTTTATTGGTTTGCCAATTTCTTTATCTAATCTCCATTGTGGGGTAACTCCATCATCCCCCCAATACTCATTAAGAGATATGATTTTATCGTCAATAAATTCAAAAAATGAAGTTGCATGGAAAGAGGCGCTATTATCTGACATCCAAACCCTTGTAGCTGTAATTCCTAAATTCCCTACCAATTCTATTCTTTCAACCTCACCACACCAATCTCCTAGATACTCGCAATTTGCTCTTATATATTCTTCTACTTAAAATTGTTCATTTGTATTATGCCATTTAATAGTAGCATTAGATAAAAAATAGTTCTGTAAATTGTTTGCATTTTGGTTAGCAACATCTTGCCAGAAATCTAAAATTATTTGTTTTCTATTCAATCTTAGCACCACCTATTATATTAATAATTACTGAACACATAATTTTACATATATACATCAATTATTTTAATCACATAACCTTGATTTCTTTTATTCTATCAAATATATTAGCTAATTTCTATTAAATTTTATTTGAAATAAAAAATAACCCGCTAGTCTAAGGCCTTATAACCTTTAAACCAGCAGGGTCTAGTTTTTTATGATAATTCCTGTCTAATTTCTGTTCCATCCTTGAAGTGGAATGTAATATCATTTTCAATAACTACCTTATCTATAGTAGATGTCCATAAAGCTTCATCGAAATCTGTTAAAATTGTTTCTTGGCTTTTAAGTCTGTCTATAAAGGTATCTATGCTATCTTTTCTAACTTTGTTTTCTTGATGCTTTTCTTCAACTTCGGTTAATTCATCTTGAGCCTTTTTATATCTTTCAACTAACTCATTATACTTTTTTGAGTATTCCTTTTGGTCCATAGTCTTTCTAGAATTCTCATCAACCATTTTTCTAAATAATTCTTCTACAACTTCCATCTCATTTTGAATATTAGCTGCCTTCTTTTCAAGCTTTGTTGTGTCTAGAAGTTCTTCTAATATAACTTCATAGCCCGTTATAATTTCTTCTTTATCTTCTATTAAGCTATTAAAAGCTTTTATAAATGCTTCTTTAATCTGGTCTTCATAGATGTGTGGAGTCTTGCATTTCTTTTCATTCTTAAACTTGTAGTTGCATTGCCATATGGTTCTTTTATATTTACTATTTGAGTGCCAAACTTTACTTCCATAGAAGCTTCCACATTCTCCACATACTATTTTCCCAGAAAAACAATTCCCACCAGTCTTGTAGCCTTTTGCTTCCTTTCGCTTTTTCATTTCAAGTTGCACTAGGTCAAAGGTTTCTGGTTCAATAATAGCTGGATGACTATTCTCTACATAATATTGTGGAACTTCTCCTTCATTAATCTTTTTCTTCTTTGTTAGAAAATCAACTGTATAAGACTTTTGTAATAGTGCATCCCCTTTATATTTTTCATTTTGTAAAATGCTTTGTACTGTTGAACTACACCACACTTTCTTCCCTGCAGGAGTTGGTATGTTTTCTTCTGTAAGTTCTTTAGCTATACCTGAAGGAGTCTTTCCTTTAAGAAACAATCTATAAATCTTTCTAACAATTTCTGCTTCCTTTTCTACTATTTTAGGAAGGCCATCCTCACCTTTTTCATATCCAAGGAATTGGCCATATGGAAGGCTTACTTTTCCATCTGAAAATCTTTTCCTATGTCCCCATGTTACATTTTCAGAAATTGAGCTACTTTCCTCTTGAGCTAGAGAACTCATTATTGTTATTAGAAGTTCACCTTTACTATCCATTGTATAAATATTTTCTTTTTCAAAATATACTTCAACTCCATTTTCTTTTAATTTCCTTACAGTAGTTAAAGTATCTACAGTATTCCTAGCGAATCTAGATACCGATTTAGTTATTATAAGATCAATCTTCCCATCCAGTGCGTCCTCAATCATTTGATTAAAACCTTCTCTATTCTTTGTGCTAGTAGCTGATATCCCTTCATCGGTATATACTCCCACAAACTGCCATTCTGGTTTTGATTTAATATGGTTTGTATAATAATCTCTTTGTGCTTCAAAGCTAGAAACCTGTTCATCAAAATTGGTTGAGACTCTTGCATAAGCAGCTACTTTTTTCTTAATGGGCCTATTTTCCTTGAAACTTTCATAGCTATTATTCTTGGCAGGTATAACCGTTACCGTTCTTACTACCTCCATGATTTCTCTCCTCCCATTGTTTTAATGCCCTTTCTCTTGCCCCTTGACGAGCTTCTTCATCCCAGCTTTTACTTCGTGGTTTATGCTCCCATGTCCTCTGAATAATTTCCCCATCTCTAAATATAAATTTCAGTATGTTAGAATCACAAATCTCTATATGTTCAATTTTTTCATTGAATAGGGTTTCATCAAAAATATCTATTTCTAATACTTCACTTGTAATCTCAAGTAAAATCTCCTCTGGTATTTGCCTTGAGCTGCAGTAATCTTTTCCATATCTTGTATAGGTACTACAAACCCAATATACTCTACCATGGCTTAGCTTTCTTCTATATTTCTTTCCACAGTTATCACAAATTAATTTGCTGGTAAAAGGATAAGGTGTATAGTAATTTCTCTATCATCAATGTTATAGCCATATATAATGGATAGTATCAAACAAAACTTGGCTAATAAATATAATTGTTATATAATATAATCAGAACATATATTTGCATTAAGGGGGTTTTATTATGCTTGAAACTGAAAAAGCCTACATTGCTGGAATAGTTGATGGTGAAGGAAGTATTATGCTTACAAAATTTCATAAAAATCAATATCATTCTCCATGTGTTTCTATTGCTTCTACTGACTTAGAGTTATTAGAATGGGTTAAAAATACCATCAAAGGTGGTAAAATTACTTCTAAAAAAAATTATAATAAAAACAGACATAAAAACTCTTATACATATACAATAATTTATGATGAAGCTATACAGCTTTTACAAGATATTGAGCCTTACTTAGTAATTCCAAAAAAGAAAGCTAGGGCACAGCATATTATTGTTAATTATAAGCAAGTTACCATTAGAAATGGCAGATATAACGAAGCTCAAAGACAAGCCAAAGAACAATTTTACATAGACTTCATGACATTATAAAAGCCTTGATTAGAAATGTTTCTAATCAAGGCTTTTATATTTATGTCTAATGACTCCAATCTTAATACAATTTAGCAATATTCGATTAACGCTAAATTGTGCACCTATCTTCTTTTTCCCTTACTAACTACTTCCATTGCTTGTCTCTCTGTTCCCTTTTCCATTTTAACCATCTTGAATCTAATACTGTAGCTTTTTCTTTTGTCATTATTTCATTGCAAGGAAACTCTTCACATAAACCACAATAATCAATTTCTTGGTCATCCACACAGTCAAATGTAAAGCAATCTCCTTTAGTATGTGCTGTTCTACAGCCAGTACATTTTCCTTTTACATAGGTAGGGCAACTACCACAATAGAATCCACATTTCCCAATTAAATTATTTTCTTTCTCGTACACAGATTTTATCCCCTTTCCGAAAAACCTTTACTTCGCACTTAATTACAACTGTGAAGCAACGCTTTAATACCTGATATATTTTACATAATTATACCATTAAATTCAAAGCTGCACTAATTAAATTCATCCCCTGAAATCATAACTAGCTTTTTAATCAAAAATTAAGCAAAAAACTTAGCCTAATCGTCATTATTTTTGGGCAAAAAAATTACAAAACCCCTTGAAATCAAGGAGTTTCTATTGTATCAATATTTGAGTTCTTTTATGTCTAATGACTTCAATCTTAATACAATTTAGCAATATTCAATTAACGCTAAATTATGCACACACCTATAAATTTCGACAAAAAGCGGGGTCAACCTGGTACCTTTGCGAGGGGAAGAGCTATTCTCCCCTAAGCTTGCTGATACATACTCATATACTTCTGTCCTCTAACAATAAATCAAAGGTATAACCAACTTCTTTTGGTGTAATTTCATCACCTGTAGTAATATCAACCTTTAATGGTATTCTAGCATTTTCCATACAGGCTTCAAGGGATACTCTAAATCCATTGTACTCATCTTCAGCTCGTATTTCTTCTATCCCTTTAAATATCATATCTACGCCATCATCTATTGACACAGATAATATATTTTTAAATGCACTTTCAATAGATTCTTTCGTTACTGGATAAGCTTTTATAGTCGCATCCATATCTACGGTAGACCTCATATCTACACCAACTAAAGCTGCTACCAACATACCACCTTTTAAAATAAACTTATCCTTAAATTCAGAAAGTGATATTCTTTCAAGAAGCCTTTCTAGCATATAGTTCCTTAATAAAATCTGTGCATTTATATTATTTTCCTTGGACATGTTATTTATTAAATCTTTCAGTTGCCTTAAATTTTTCATAGCAATATCTCCATATACTTTCTTAAGTAATTTTGTACTCCTAATTCTTTTGAATATCTTAATAGCAATGGAATATTTTTATCCTTAGAACCTAAATACCTTTTAATGGATTCATTTAAAATGGCAATATCCATATTATTTCTGTTTCTAATAATATCACAAATAGTTCTTTCCTTGTTATATGCTTTAATAGGTCTTCCATAGATAGTTCTTAATTCAGTAACACCCATCTGATAAAGTGGCTTCTTAACAGTGCAGACTTTAACACCTTCGTTTCTTAAATGGGTAGCATTATATCCATAAGGAACAGTTACAGACCATTCAATGGGATCTCTATCTGTTAAGTCATGTAAATACAATGCAGTTTCATGGGAAAAAATAACCCTCTGATTTTTAGCCTGAAGTCTGTACAATTCATCATCAAATGTATCTGGTGTCAAATATACCCCATGAGCAACCCTCTCTAATTTATTCTCTTTTACTAAAATATTTAAATATTGTCTTGGAATACCTGCTTCTTCAACTTCTTTCGTAAAGATTAAACCATCCTTGCCATCGATTAGTCTTTCCAATTTATCTTGATAATTCATAATTATCAACTCCCATTTACTTTTACACTATAATTATAAATCATTTGAGCGTAAATGTAAATCATTTTATGCTTAAACTTATATAAGACTTCATTATAATTGTGCAATCCAATTACTGATAAATAGGCTATATTGCTACGTTTATATTAATATCTAAAAAATTTTAATATACTTTGAAAGCAGTTCAAAATACTTATCACTATATCTATGAAATTCACCTTTATATATCATATCCCTTAATTCTTCTTTCATCAATAAATATAAGAACCTTCCCATTATATCAGAGTCTCAATTCTACAGTAAATGCTCAATTTGATTTGATTGCACTACCTTCCAATTATCTTCTATATATTCAATGGAATGTATACCCGTGTTTGATATTTTACAGAATGCTGGTGATTTATTAGTCCATTCCAACTTATTTATTATATAATAGATTATATTGATGACACCGCCATGAGTAACAATCATAACATTTGGACCAATTTTACCATCAATAATTTCAGAACTAAGCTGGTAAAAGGAATCTTTGATTCTTTTATAGAAATCCATAGGACTTTCTCCTCCAGGATACTGCTGATCCATTTGCAAGTTGCTAAAAAAAAGTCCTGGGTATTTTATAAGTGCCTCTGAGTTAAGCATTCCTGCTAAATCACCATTATTGGTTTCTCTCCATTCTGGAGACAGTACAGCTGATATATTAAGTTTTATCTCTATCTCACTAACTGTTTCTATTGCTCGCCTTAAATCACTGCTTATTAAGGTATCAATCTGATACTTTTGCCCATTTTTGCTTAAATATTTTCCCAGTTGTTTTGATTGTTCTATTCCCTCTTCCGTTAATCCTAATTCACTCCAGCCACCACGATATTTATCATCATCACTACCATGTCTAACTAAATATATAGCCATAAAATCACCCCTCAAGTAAATATAATTTCTAACCAAGCTTTCAAAAAAACATCGCTAAAAAGTGCACCCACCTAACAAAAAACTGCACACCCGTGTGCATAGTTTAGCATAATGGTGTGCAGTAATTTCTATTGTATCAATATTTAAGTTCTTTTATGGTGGAGGCGGTGGGACATGTTATCCAATAGTTTCCTAATGGCACTGACTATATCTTGAACTTTTTAGCAAAGTCCCCTGGCGTGTTATGGAAGTCTATATTCCTAGGAAATATCCCCAATTTAGAACCAATCAAACCTTCCATCCTAGTACTGCCTATCATGCGACTTAGCAGCCTATAAGTCGATACAGGGCTGTTGGATTTCTCCACATACCCCTCGGTATTAGCATTTTACAGCCTTCACCGATAAAGCCAGATTTTCACCTATGGATTGCCCCATAGGGCGACTCCTCTGAATCGAACCCACGTCCGAAAACACTTCATAAAGAGTTTCTCCGAGTGCAGTCAGTATTTTAACATTCCCTTCGCTTAACCCCTACTGGCAGGGTTCAAGCTTCAGTAGCTTCATGATTTCCGTTCCTTACTCAAAGCTTTGTAAGGCTCGGTTCCCCACTAAGTTGGCGCCCTATCTCAAGTCGTGGGATTCTTGAGAAGGACGAGCTACCATATTAGGCAGCTAATGCGTAATTATCGTTTGCGTTTAATTTAATTTGCCACTTTTAACGTTGCTTGGCGACAACGACTCGCTACTCTTTACTCCATATCCCCGTCGAAACCAAATTCGCCCCCATTAATTAATATCTTTCTTTTACTTGTCTTTGAATCTTTCTTTCTGCATCTTTCTTTGCAATATCTTCTCTTTTGTCATAGAGTTTTTTACCACGGGCTATTCCAAGTTCAACTTTCACTCGCCCATCTTTTATATAAACGGTTAAAGGTACTAAGGTGTAGCCTTTTTGAGCTACATATCCAGTAAGTTTGTTTATTTCTCTTCTGTGGAGAAGAAGTTTTCTAGTCCTAATAGGATCTTGATTATATATATTGCCTTGTTCATAAGGACTAATATGCACATTAAATAGATAGACTTCCCCATCTATTATTTGGGCATAACCTTCTTTGATATTACATCTGCCCTGTCTAATTGATTTAACTTCAGTTCCAGCTAGTACAATCCCTACTTCTATACTATCTTCAATAAAGAATTCATGTCTAGCTTTTTTATTACTTGATACTATTTTTACACTATCTTTTACCATTTTAATCACCATATGATTTTTTTGAGTCTACTCAGTAGTATAACATCTTTTCAACATTATGTCAAAAACTTAATTTATACTAATACAAAATCAATAGTACCTTTAAGAATATCTACACCAAGTACTTTTATCCTTACAGTATCACCAATTCTATATGTTTTTTTAGTTAGCTCACCTATTATATAATATTTTTCCTCATCATAATAGTAGTAATCATCTACCATATTACTAAAATGTACCAACCCTTCAATTGTGTTTTCAAGCTGTACAAACATTCCAAAATGAGTTAGTGAAGAAACCAATCCCTCGTATTCTTCTCCTATCCTCTCTTTCATGTATTCAGCTTTCTTTATATCTTCTACTGCTCTTTCAGCTTCTTCAGCTCTTCTCTCCATTATAGATGCTTGATCAGCTATTTTAGGAAGTACTTCTTCAAGCTTTTCTATTTTACCTGGAGAAAGTTTTCCATTTATATAGTCCTTAATTATTCTGTGTATTTCTAAATCAGCATATCTCCTTATAGGAGCTGTAAAATGACAATAGTAACTAGCAGCTAAACCAAAGTGTCCATCAACTTCACTACTATATATAGCCTTTTTTAGTGATCTAAGTAACAATGTATTTATAAGGTTTTCTTCTTTTTTACCTTTAACTTTGTTCATAAGAGTTTGCAATTCCTTTGGATGTATATCCTGAGAACCTTTCAAAGCATAGCCAAAATTGTGTATGAATTTATTGAATCCAGCTATTTTTTCTAAATCAGGATCTTCGTGAATTCTATATATAAAAGGTGCTTGTGCCCAATACATATATTCTGCAACAGTTTCATTAGAAACTAGCATAAATTCTTCTATCATTCTGTTAGCTATTCTCCTATCTTCTTTTCTAATATCTATAGGAACTCCATTATCATCTAATATAAGTATTGCTTCTGGAAAATCAAAATCCAAACTACCTCTTTGCTCTCTTTTTTCAGTTAGTATATGACATAGCTCTTCCATAAGTTTTATATCTTCATATATATGAGCATATCTTTCTTTCAAATTTTCATCATCTTTTTCTAACAAATCCGAAATATCATCATATACAAGCCTTTCTTTACTTTCAATAACACTTTCAAATATCTGGTGATCTATTACTTTACCATCATTATTTATTTCCATAAAGATAGACAATGTAAGTCTTGGTTCATAAGGTTTCAAACTACAAATACCATTTGATAACTTTTCAGGCAACATTGGTATTACCCTATCCACCAAGTATACGCTGTTACCACGTTTAAACGCTTCTTTATCCATTGCTGAATTTTCATTAACATAATAAGATACATCTGCAATATGAACACCTAGTTTAAAATTTCCATTATCCATTTTTTCTATAGATACAGCATCGTCAAAGTCTTTGGCATCAGGTCCATCTATTGTAAATATATTCATACCCCTTAGGTCAACTCTTCTAGATATTTCTTCCTGTGAAACACTTTCTCCTATTCTATCTGCTTGGTCTAGTACCTTCTCTGGGAATTCTAATGACAATTGATATTGTTTGATTACTGATAGCACATCAGTACCTTTTTCATTTATATATCCTAATACTTCAACTATTTTTCCCTCTGGATTTCTTCTCTTTTCTGGCCATTGGGTTATTTCAACTACTACTTTTTGACTTGTTTTAGCTCCATTAAAATCAGATTTAGATATAAATATGTCCATACTTATTTTAGAATCATCAGGAAGTACAAATCCAAAATTCTTACTACTTTCAAATGTACCTACAATGTATTTGTTTGCTCTGTCTAATATTCTTAATATTTCTCCTTCATCTCTTCTGCCATCATTACTTTTCTTTGTAATTCTTACTATTACCTTATCACCATGAAGTGCACCATTCATATCCTCAGCTGGAATAAAAATATCATCCTTCTCTTTGTCCTCGGGAATTAAAAAGCCATAACCTCTTTCATTTCCTTCAAGTATACCTATGATTAAATTCATCTTTTCAGGAAGGCCATATCTATCATTTCTAGTTCTAACTATAGTTCCTTCCTTCTCCATGGTTTCAATGACATCATAAAAATACTTAGCTTCATTTTTATCAATCTCAAATATACCTGCCAATTCTTCTCTTGTCATTGGTTTATACAATTTTTCTTCCATAAAATCTACAATATTATCTTTTATCTTCATCTCTATCCTCCAAATATCACTACAAAATAAATTTGTTAGTTATTATTTTACCCTATTGTCTATAGTTTTAACTTATTTATAAATAAAATGTAAGATATATAAAATATCTTACATTTTTTGAGGTTTACCACTTAAATTAATTTTATTAAAAAGATCTACGTCATAGGAATACATGTTTTTATTCTTTTCCTTATGAATTTCAATTGCAATTTCAATCATTTCATTTAATAGTTCTTTAAAATTAATTCCCTTTCCTTCCCATAGATAATAAGCTATGGAACCAGGTAATGTATTTATTTCATTTATATATATGTTATTATCAGTATCTAGTAAAAAGTCAATTCTAGCATTTCCACTACAATCTATAGAAGTAAATGCCTCCTTAGCAATTCTTTCGATTTCTTCTCTTATATTATCTTCAAGGTCTGCCGGAATTCTTCTTGATCCTCCTTTAGCACCTTTCGTATTACTTTTTACATATTTATCTTCATATGAAAGTAAATCTTTCCATCCTAAAGGTTCTTCACATAAAGATGCTTTCACATTATTGTTGTAACCCATTACAGCACAGTTTATTTCTCTTGGGTTTTCTACAGCACTTTCTATAATTATTTTTCTATCATATCTAATAGCTACCTCAATTGAATCAGCTAATGTCTTATTGTCAACAGCTTTAGAAATACCTACACTAGAACCTAAATTAGCTGGTTTAACAAATAGTGGATACTTTAGTTTTCCTTCTATTTGTTTCAACACTTCTTGACTATTTTCTTCCCATTGAGATCTATAAAACCACATAAAATCAACAATTGGTAAGTTATTTGCCTTAAATACATCTTTCATAAGTATTTTATCCATTCCTACACTTGAAGCTAGAACGCTACCACCAATATATGGAATATTCATTAACTCAAATATCCCTTGTATTGTTCCATCTTCACCATTTGTACCATGTACTGCTGGAAAAATTATATCAACTTTATCAACAATCTTCTTCCCAAATAATCCAACATTCTCAGGATGAGAGTATAAATTATGATCATTATATGTTGGAGTTATCATTATTTCTTTTAAATCATTTAAGTTGTTATCTTTAAAATTTTTAAATTTAAATAAACTATCGCCTGTTAACCATTTCCCTTCTTTGTTGATATAAATAGGTACTACTTCATACTTTTCTCTATCTATGTTTTCCATGATTTGAATTCCAGTGATTACAGACACTTCATGCTCTACACTTCTTCCCCCAAATATTACGCCAACTTTTTTTTTCATCATTTTAACCTCCTCAAGTGGAAATTATTCTTCATAATTGTCAGGTAAATCATTTTCAAATAACACAACATCATTAGGTTTAACAACCTTTTGTAACTCCATAGTAGCTTCATCAAGGTTTTTTACAACAAATATGCAATCTTTACTATATCCAACATCCATAAGACCTTCATAAATAGGTTTAGTTCTATTACCCCCTACCAAAATAGCAAAATCGCATACTTTTCCTATATTAGTACCTAATTCTCTATTAGCTTCCTCTTCCCTTTCTCCCAATTCTACCATACCAGGAGTAATTATTATCTTTTTACCTTCTTTAAATTGACTCAATACATCTAATGCTGCTCTAGCACCTATAGGATTTGAATTAAATGCATCATCAATTATGATAACTCCCGTTCCTGGATTAATAATATTAAGTCTATGTGGTATAGGTTCAACTTTTTCTATTCCTCTTTTTATCTCATCCATTGTCAAACCCAATGCCTTTCCAACACTAGCTCCAGCTAATAAATTGTATATATTGTGTCTACCTAATAATTTCGTTGTACATCTTATCTCTTGACCATCTTTACTAGCTAATTTAAATGTTGAACCAATTTTTGAAACTTCTATATCCTTGGCATAAATATCTAAATCTTCTGATTCTCCTATTCCATATAATATTTTTTCCTTAAAAGTCTTATCAGCCAACTTCTTTATATATTCATTGTCGTAATTAAATATTGCAACACCATCAGCTGGTAGTTCTTCTATGAGTTCATACTTGGTTTTCATGATATTATCAATATTTTTAAATGTCTCTAAATGAGCCGGACCAATAGAAGTAATAACTCCTATTTGTGGACTCGTTAATTTCCCTAATTCTTTTATGTCTCCAATATTTCTTGCACCCATTTCCGCTACAAATACTTCTACATCATCAGTCAAATCATTGTTTATTACTTTACTAATTCCCATTGGAGTATTATAGCTTTCAGGTGTCTTTAAAACATTAAACTTCTCATTTAATATATTCGCTGTAATAAATTTGGTACTAGTCTTTCCAAAACTACCTGTAATACCTATTACTTTTAATTTGTTCATAGATTTTACTTTGTCACGAGCTTTTTCAAAATAATACATATTTACTCTTTTTTCAACTGGCTTAACTAATACATTTGCAAGTATAATGTTTTTTCCTTGGAAATAATTTATAGCTGATAGTGTAAATAATATTATTGGCAAATAGTATTCCTTATCTTTCACCATACCATTATAAATCAGTAAAACTATGACTAGTTCAATAACAACCACTACAAAATTAGATGTAAAAAGTCTCTTGGCTCTAGGAGTAAATACAAGCTCTTTTTTTGCTTCTTCTTTCCTTAAATCTAATGTAGTCAACATGCAAATAATCCAAACTAAACTATATATATATAATATATAATCATTTTTTATAAACTGAGATAGTATTATATATACTATTGAAATAATAATAATAGCTATAAAAGATTTTTTGTGCTTTTCTGTATAAACTTTTGAAGAACCACTCATCCATTTTCTATATTGATTATTTCTATATCCTTCTAATTGCATCATATGTAAGAAAAACTTTGACCTAAAGACCAACAATATTACCCATAAAACAATTGAAACTGAAAATAAAATCTTAGTTAACAATTTATTCACCTCCTAATAAAAAGGTTTTAAGTATTATAGAGAATCTTCCAAAGTCATCTAAATATGAATAGTGACCTGCCCCTTCTAATACTACTAGCCCACTATCTTTAATTTCACTTTCCATTATCTTAGCCATATATAATGGCGTAGCAGTATCATTTTCTCCCCATATTAAAAGAGTTGACGACTCTATTTCTGTTAAAAGTGGTCTTAAATCCTCATTAACCACCTTTACTAGTATTTTTCTCATTATTCCTGATGAATCTTGATAGTCTTTGGAACCAAATTTTTTATAAAAGCTTTCCAATCTTTCATTTTTGTCCTTCCAAAAAAATAATGTATTATATAAAAACCTTAATGTTTTAAAGCTATAAACTTTAATATAGTATTTCAATCCTCTTTTAGGAATAAGGCCCGCACTGTCTACTAAAACCATCTGCTTTATAATTTCTTTGTATTGACTACTAAGTACAATAGAAACTCTTCCACCAAAAGAATGACCTAATAATATAACTTCTTTCATTCCCATTTTGTCTATAAAAGATTTAGTCACTCTAGCATAATCATATACTCCAAAGACTTCACTTGGTTCTTCGCTTTCTCCAAATCCTGGAAAGTCTATGGCATATACTTTAAAATTATCTTTCAATATATTAAAAATGGGCATCATGGTGTTAATGTTTGCTCCCCATCCATGAAGTAGAAGTACACAGGGCCCACTTCCCTCTGTTATATAATTTATGTTGATTCCTTCTATTTTAATCTTCATAAATACCTTCCTCTTGCATTCTATAATAAATATTATTCACCTATACACTATGATTATAACAAAGACTTCAATTAAAATACAATAAATTAATGTATTAACTATACGATTATACCATATATTCGCTTTTTTTTATACATTGAAATCAAAATCCCTCTCCAATGAGAGGGATTTTGATTTATTTTGTAAATAATTTTTCTATTATACCACCATAGTTAACAAACAGCTCGGAAAATACTAATGATACAATTGTCATAAGTTTTATTAATATATTAATTGATGGACCTGAAGTATCTTTGAATGGGTCACCTACCGTATCTCCAACAACAGCAGCTTTGTGAGCCTCACTTCCCTTTCCACCATGATTTCCTTCTTCAATATATTTCTTTGCATTGTCCCAAGCACCACCAGCATTTGCCATGAATATAGCCATCATAACACCTGTTACAAGTGCTCCTGCAATTAGACCACCAAGAGCTTCTGCCCCTAGTAAAAGACCTATTACTACAGGAACAACAACTGCTAATAGTCCTGGTATAATCATTTCTCTTAGAGCTGCTTGAGTACTGATATCTACACAAGTCCCATAGTCAGGTTTTGTAGTTCCTTCCATAATTCCTGGCATAGTCTTAAATTGTCTTCTTACTTCTTCAATCATACTGAAAGCTGCTTTACCTACAGCATTCATAGTTATAGCTGAGAATAAGAATGGAAGCATTCCACCTATAAATAATCCAGCTATTACTGTTGGGTTAGTTAAATCTATAGAAGACAATCCAACAGCTTGTGTATAAGAAGCAAATAATGCTAATGCAGTTAATGCAGCTGAACCAATTGCAAAACCTTTACCAACTGCTGCAGTAGTGTTTCCTACTGAGTCAAGTTTATCAGTGATTTCTCTTACATTTTCAGGTAATTCACACATTTCAGCAATACCACCAGCATTATCTGCAATAGGACCATAAGCATCTACTGCAATAGTCATACCTGCTGTTGAAAGCATTCCAACAGCTGCTAATGCAATTCCGTATAATCCTTCTGCAGCATTTGTAGCTCCATTTGAAGCAAAGAAAGCTATTAATATTCCTACAGCAATAACTACAATTGGACCAGCTGTGGACATCATTCCTGTAGCAAGTCCTCCTATAATATTAGTTGATGCACCTGTTTCTGATTCATCTGCTATTTTTTTAACAGGATTGTGGTCAGCAGATGTATAATATTCAGTTATTTTTGCAATTATAATTCCTACAGCAAGACCAGACACTATTGAAACAAATGGTCTGATAGTTCCTAACATACGTTTACTTAATATAAAAGCGATAATTATTGTAATAATCGAACTAACAACTGTACCTGAATTTAATGCTTTTTGAGGATCTTTATCTCCCCTTACAAAAAATACACCAATTATTGAAGCAATAACTCCAGCTCCTGTTAAAGCAAGAGCATAATTAACACCATCATTACCATAAGCAACTAATCCTAATGTAATAGCTGAAATAATAGCTCCTACATATGATTCAAATAAATCTGCACCCATACCTGCAACGTCACCAACATTATCTCCTACGTTGTCAGCAATAACAGCAGGGTTTCTTGGGTCATCTTCAGGAATTCCTGCTTCTACTTTTCCTACTAAGTCTGCTCCAACGTCAGCAGCTTTTGTATAAATTCCTCCACCAACACGAGCAAATAGTGCAATAGATGATGCACCTAAACCAAATCCAGTAATAATTTCAGGATTACCAAATAATATGTATAGCAATCCTACACCTAAAATTCCTAAACCTACTACACACATTCCCATAACTGCTCCACCAGAAAAAGCTACATTTAAAGCCTTGTTCATACCTTGTTCTTTAGCTGCATTTGCAGTTCTTACATTTGCTTTTGTAGCTACTTTCATTCCAAAATAACCAGCAAGTATAGAGAAAATTGCACCTAATAAGAAACTAACGGCAGTTTTCCATCCGATAGTTACAGTTAAAATAATAAATAATGCTACGACAAAAATTGTTAATGACTTGTATTCTCTTCTGAGAAAAGCCATTGCACCTTCATTAATATAGGAAGCGATCTCTTTCATTCTTTCGTTTCCTGGGTTTACTTTGTCAATAGATTTTGCTTTTGTTAATGCAAATAGTAGTGCAAGTAAACCAATAACAGGTGCAATAATAACAGCAGTATCCATTTAATTATACCTCCTTTATTTTATTGTAATGCTGCCAAAACTAATGCAGAAATAATAAATATAATAGCTGATACAACAGTCAGCTTACTTAGCGTATCTTCAAAACTTCTTGCCTTGTTTTTACCCCAAATCTTTTCAGCACCACCACCAATAGTTCCAAGACCTTCAGATTTACCAGGTTGTAACATTATTGTAGCAATTAAAAATAAACTAGAAGCTAATATTAAAATAGAAAAAAAAGTTTGCACTTTCACACCTCCTGTTCTGTATCTGAAAAATATAGTTTCCTCATCTATAAACAATATTATTCTAACATACAGGTTATATAAAATCAACAAATAAATAGCAAGGGACAAACCCTTACTATTTATTGTTTATATTATCTCTTAATATTATAAAAAGCATTCAAACCTCTATACTCACTATTTTCACCTAGCATATCTTCAAGTCTTAATAATTGATTATATTTTGCTACTCTATCTGTTCTTGATGGAGCACCAGTTTTTATTTGGCCTGCATTTAAACCAACTACTAAATCTGCAATAGTTGTATCTTCTGTTTCACCAGATCTATGAGATACAACTGCTGTATAACCATGAACTTTTGCCATTTCAATAGTATTTAATGTTTCTGTTAATGTACCTATCTGGTTTAATTTAATAAGAACTGAATTAGCAACTCCCAATTCTATACCCTTTTTAACTCTTTCAGTATTAGTAACAAATAAATCGTCTCCAACTATTTGTATCTTACTACCTAATCTATCTGTCATAAGCTTCCATCCATCCCAATCTTCTTCAGAAAGCCCATCTTCAATAGATATTACTGGATATTTTTCTATTAGTTTTTCATAGTAATTAACCATTTCTTCTGCTGTATATTCTTTACCTTCTCCAGCTAATTTATATATTTTGAAATCTTCATCATACAATTCAGTAGCAGCCACATCTAATGCTAAACATACATCTTTACCTGGTTCATAACCAGCTTTTTTAATAGCTTCTACTATTGTTGCCAATGCTTCTTCGTTACTTGTTAAATTTGGAGCAAATCCGCCTTCATCTCCAACTGCTGTATTTAGTCCCTTACCCTTTAACACAGCTTTTAAGTTGTGGAATACTTCTGCTCCCATTCTTAGTGCTTCTCTAAAGTTTACTGCACCTACTGGCATTACCATGAATTCTTGAATATCTACATTATTATCAGCATGTTCCCCACCATTTAATATATTCATCATAGGAACTGGTAGTACTCTGCCATTTACTCCTCCCAGATATTGATAAAGAGGTAAACCTAATTCATTTGCTGCTGCTTTAGCAACCGCTAATGAAACACCAAGTATTGCATTAGCACCAAGTTTTCCTTTATTGTCTGTACCATCAAGTTCTATCATTCTCCTATCGATTCCAGCTTGATTAAATACATCCATTCCAATAATCTCTGGTGCAATAATATTGTTAACATTGTCTACTGCATTCGTTACACCTTTTCCCAAATATCTTGATTTGTCACCATCTCTTAATTCAACAGCTTCAAATGCCCCTGTAGAAGCTCCTGATGGCACTTCAGCTCTACCAAAAGCATCAAATTCAGTCCATACTTCTACTTCTACAGTAGGATTTCCTCTTGAGTCCAATATTTCTCTAGCATATATATCAGTTATCATTGTCATTTTTAGTCCTCCTCTACAATTAGTGATTTTCCTGTCATCTCTTTAGGAACTTGAACATTTAACATATGAAGTAATGTTGGAGATATGTCAGCTAGTATTCCCTCTCTTAACTTCACATCCTTTTCTCCAATTACTATACAAGGTACTTCGTTTGTTGTATGACTTGTTACAGGATTTCCATCTTCGTCAATCATCTTTTCAGCATTTCCATGATCAGCTGTAATGATTAATTTCCCATTTTTCTCTAGTACTTCTTCTACTATCTCACCTATACAAATATCAACTGTTTCCACAGCCTTGATAGCTGCATTTAAGTCTCCAGTATGACCTACCATATCTGCGTTGGCAAAATTCAATATGATCAAATCATATATGTCCATTTTCAACCTATTTATAACTTCATCTTTTACCTCTATAGCACTCATTTCAGGCTGCATATCATAAGTAGGAACTTTAGGTGAAGGAATCAAAACCCTATCTTCATTTTCATTAGGTTCTTCTACTCCTCCATTAAAGAAGAAAGTAACATGGGCGTATTTTTCTGTTTCTGCAATTCTAAGTTGTTTCATTCCAAAACTACTTACATATTCACCTAATGTATTTTTATATTTTTCAGGTTTATAAGCCACATGTACATTTTCAATAGTCTTATCATATTGAGTCATAGTCACATAATAAGTTTTGACCTTTTTCTCTCTTTTAAACCCTTCAAACTTATCATCCACTATAGCTCTAGTAAGTTCTCTTGCTCTATCTGGTCTAAAATTGAAAAATATTATAGAATCGCCATCTCCAATAGTAACAATAGGTTTACCATCTTCAGTTATTACTGTAGGCACTACAAATTCATCAGTTACATTTTCACTGTAAGATTTATTGACAACCTCTACTGCATTATCACCATATTTCCCTCTACCTAATACTATAGCATCATAAGCTAGTTTTACTCTTTCCCATCTCTTATCCCTATCCATAGCATAGTATCTGCCAGATATTGTTGCAATTTTACCAACACCAATTTTTCTTATCTTTTCTTCTAATTCAGATAAGAACCCACTACCACTAACTGGAGAAACATCTCTTCCATCTAAAAATGCATGAATATATACATTTTCTAATCCTTGCCTTTTAAACAATTCTAAAAGTCCATAGAGATGAGTATTGTGACTGTGAACTCCACCATCAGAAACTAATCCCATTACATGAATATTGCTACCATTTTTCTTTACATTATCAATAGCTTTAAGAAACTCTTCATTTTGAAAAAAATCTCCATCACTTATAGATTTAGAAATCCTAGTCAATTCTTGATAGACTATTCTTCCGCCACCAATATTTAAATGACCTACTTCCGAATTTCCCATTTGCCCTTCAGGAAGTCCTACAGCCATACCACTAGCCTTTAATTTAGTAGTAGGATATATTTGACTATACCTATCAAAGTTTGGCTTATTAGCTAGGTTAATTGCATTTCCCTCATATTCATTTCCTAATCCCCATCCATCTAGTATCATGAGCATCACTGGATTTTTCTTATACATATTTTTGCCTCCAAACTCAATTAGTAATTTATAAGTTTTGCAAAATCTTCTGCATTTAAACTAGCACCACCAACTAATGCTCCATCTATATCACTTTCAGCCATTATTTCTTTTATATTATTAGGTTTGACACTTCCACCATATTGTATCCTCATATCTTCATTAACTTTTCCAAACACTTCTTTTACAGTTTCTCTTATAAACTTTATCATATTGTTTGCATCGCTGCTTGAAGCTGTTTTACCTGTCCCTATTGCCCAAATTGGCTCATATGCTATTACAATTTTTTCAATGTCTTTTGCTTCAATACCTTCTAATCCTTTGATAACTTGCCTTTTTACAACTTCTTTTTCTTTGTTAGCTTCTCTTTCTTCAAGAGTTTCTCCTACACATACAATAGGATAAATATTATGTTCTAGTGCAGATTTTACTTTTTTGTTTACTGTTTCATCAGTCTCATTGAAGTATTGTCTTCTTTCAGAATGTCCTAAAATCACATAGTCTATTCCTATTTCTTTAAGCATAAGTGGTGATATTTCACCTGTATATGCTCCACTTTCTTCCCAATGCATATTTTGTGCTCCAAGTTTAATATCTGTTCCCTCTATTTCATTTTTAACTTGCCATAAATTAGTAAAAGGAACACAAAGAACTGTTTCCACATTTTTATTTCTTTCTATTTTCTTTAATTCCTTTACAAGTTCTAATGCTTCACTTACATTTTTATTCATTTTCCAATTTCCTGCAATTATTGGAGTACGCATAACTTTTCCCCCTTATTTATTACTTATAGCATCAATGCCAGGCAATACCTTGCCTTCAAGGAACTCCAATGAAGCTCCTCCACCAGTAGAAATATGAGTTATTACATCTCCATAACCTGCCTTTTCTACAGCTGATGCACTATCTCCTCCACCTACTATAGTAACAGCTTTTGTTTCAGCTAAAGCCTTAGCTATTTGATTTGTACCTTTTTTGAAATTTTCCATTTCAAATACTCCCATTGGTCCATTCCAAACTACAGTTTTAGCATTTTTAATTTCATCACTAAATATTTTTACTGTTCCTTCACCTATATCTAATCCCATCATGTCATCAGGGATATCTTCCGCTTTTACAGTTTTAAACTCTGTGTCATTTTTAAATTCCTTTGCTACTACTGTGTCAACTGGTAGCAATAATTTTACATTCTTAGCTTTAGCTTTTTCCATCAATTCCTTCGCTAATTCCACTTTATCTTCTTCTAGAAGTGATGTTCCAATATTATTTCCTTTAGCCTTTAAGAAAGTATAAGCCATTCCACCACCTATAAGTATAGAATCAACCTTTTCAATTAAATTCTCTATAACTCCTATCTTATCAGATACTTTTGCTCCTCCTAAAATAGCAACAAAAGGTCTTTCTGGATTTTCTAGTGCCTTTCCCATTACATCAATTTCTTTTTTTACTAAGAATCCAACGCTTGAAGGTAAGAATTTTGAAACTCCTACATTTGAAGCATGTGCCCTATGAGATGTACCAAAAGCATCATTTACATACAATTCTCCTAAAGAAGCCAATTCCTTAGAAAATTCTTCTCCATTCTTTTCTTCTTCTTTCCTATATCTAGTATTCTCAAGTAATACTACATCTCTCTCTTTCATGTTTTCAACAATATTTTTTACATTTTCACTAACCACTTTGTCATCCTTTGCAAATATAACTTCACGATTTAATAACTCAGATAATCTCTTTACAACTGGTTCTAAGCTATACTTAGGATTTGGTTCTCCCTTTGGTCTTCCTAAATGAGACATAAGAATTATTTTAGCATCATGTTCTAATAAGTAGTTAATTGTAGGAAGAGCACTGGTTATTCTTCTATCATCAGTAATATTGTTATTTTCATCCATTGGAACATTGAAATCACATCTAACTAATACCCTCTTGCCTGAAACTTGTAAGTCTTCTATTGACTTTTTATTTAGCATATTATCACCTCTATTATTATTAAAATGGTAAAAGCCGGTCTTGAAAGTCAAGACCGGTCTAATATGTCTATTTGTTTACAATATAACTTGCTAGGTCTACAACTCTACGTGAGTATCCCCATTCGTTATCATACCAAGATACAACTTTCACCATATTATCTATAACCATTGTTGATAATCCATCTACTATTGAAGAGCGTGGATCGCCTTTGTAATCTACAGATACCAATGGTTCATCTGAAAAACCTAATACACCTTTCATTTTTCCTTCACTAGCCTCTTTCAATGCTTTGTTCACTTCTTCAGCAGTTGTTGGTTTTTCTACTTCAAACACTACATCTACTACTGAAACTGTTGGAGTAGGTACTCTCATAGCAAATCCATTTAACTTACCTTTAAGTTCTGGAATTACTAATGCAACAGCTTTAGCTGCTCCTGTAGTTGTTGGAATAATAGATTCTGCAGCTGCTCTTGCTCTTCTTAAATCTTTATGTCTCTTATCTAGAATTTGTTGATCATTTGTGTAGGAGTGAACAGTAGTCATAAGACCTTTTTTTACTCCAAATTCATCTACAATAACTTTAGCAACTGGTGCTAAACAGTTAGTTGTACATGAAGCATTAGAAATAATATGATGCTTTTCAGGATCATATTGTTCCTCATTTACTCCCATTACTATAGTAACATCTTCATTCTTAGCAGGTGCAGTAATAAGAACTTTTTTTGCTCCTGCATTTATGTGCTTCATTGCTCCTTCTCTATCTCTAAATGCACCTGTGGAGTCAATAACTAATTCTACTCCAAGTTCTTTCCAAGGAATTTCCTCTGGATTTCTATAAGCTACTACTTTTATTTTCTTTCCATTAATAACAAATCCATCTTCTACTACTTCTACTGTTCCATTGAACTTTCCATAAAGTGAATCATATTTAAATAGATGAGCTAATGTATTTAAATCTCCTGAAGCATTAAGTGCTACTATTTCAAAGTCATCTATTCCTTCTTCCATATAGATTCGTAGTACGTCTCTTCCTATTCTTCCAAAACCACTAATACCAACTTTCATAGTCATGATATATTCCTCCTTATATTTGTTTTAGCTATCTATGTAGCTTAATTTATAATACTTAATATTTTTCTAGCTGCTCCTTCATCTGTAACTAAGATCATATCTCCTCTAATAGTACAGATAGAAATAATAGCTTCAGCTTTTTCTTCACCACCAGCAACACCTATTACATTTTTTACTCTTTCATAATCTGACAGTGATAGTCCTATAGTCATTGACTCATATACAGTATTCCCACTTCTATCAAAATAATGGCCAAAAGCTTCAGCTACAGCACCATTTTCAATAAGTTTATGTATCTTTTCTTCTGAAAGTTCTCTTCTTTCTGCCATTGTATCTGCTCTTCCAAGTCCAAATACCAAAATATCTAAATTGTGAATTATACTAACTATTTCTCTAACATCAGGAATTTTCAATAGAGCATCTTGAGCTTCTTTTCCAACAATATCTGGAACATGTAAAAGTCTATAACTTCCACCAATTTTATTAGCTAACTTAGCTGCAATACTATTAGCTTGAGTTTCTACACTTTTGCCAAGCCCACCTCTAGCAGGAAGAACTAGAACATCATTTGCTACTTTTTCACTGTTTACCTCTTCAGCAAATTGCTCCATAGTTGTTCCACCAGTAATTCCTATAACATAATCATCTCTAATTAGCTTTTTTAGATGCTTAGCAGCTACTTTTCCTATATCCTTCAACACCAACTCATCTTCATCAGAATTTCCTGGTACAATAAATACTTTTTTAATATTTAAAGCATCCTCAAGCATTCTTTCTAAATCTTTTAAACCTTTTATATTATAAATTACATCCTTTAAATCTATGAGAATATTCTTTCCTTCTTCAGTTACATACATACCCACGGATTCTATATTTAATAACCCTTGCTCTTTTAAAACTGAAACTTCAGTTCTAACTGTCCTTTCACCTAAATCTAAATGATTCGCCAGTGCTCTTCTCCCAATAGGTTGATAATAATAAATACTCCTTAAAATTTCATATCTTTTTTCAAGGGTTTCAAGTATTTCAGGCACTATTTTCTTTTCTAGTTCTATTAAATCACTCAAGTAAAACACCCCTTATGTAAGATATATATACTATTATACCTTGTAATAAAATAATTAGCACAATAATTATTGGCCTATATATGTCCCTATGTGTAATATTTGTCCCAGCTTTGTTATAAAAAAATATCAAACCAAATTACAAATCTATTATATGACATAATGTGAACTATTGCAAGTCTATAAAAAGTCTACTATCAAAATATTATAAGGAAGCCTCTTTTCAAACTCGTTTTGCAAAATTTTGTAATAAGGAGAACCAGAACTTTCCTATGAGTTATAAGGCAAAAGCCTTTGTTTTTAATAAAAAGGTTTTAGTATCTCCTTCTTAATGATGACGAAGGGATATTTAATTCATCTCTATATTTTGCTATAGTTCTCCTAGAGATTTCAATACTTTTAGTTTCAAGTATATTTGCTATTTGTTGATCACTATAAGGTTTTTTAGGATCTTCTTCTTCAATTAAATCCTTAATTAATGCCTTAATACTAGTAGCAGAAATATCTCCTTTTCCAGATGAAACTCCTGTTGTGAAAAAATATTTTAATTCAAATAATCCTCTTGGAGTCTGAATATATTTTCCATTTGTAGCTCTACTAACAGTAGATTCGTGAACTCCTATATCCTCTGCCACATCTTTTAATGTTAATGGTTTTAATGCCTTCTCTCCTTTTTTTAAAAATTCATCTTGGAACTTTAGTATTGATTCAACAACATTATATATAGTCATTCTTCTTTGTTCAATACTTCTAATAATCCACAATGCCGAATTAAGTTTATTTGTTAAAAAAGTAGTTGCATTTTCATCATCAGAGCTAGAAATTAACTCCCTATAAAAGCTATTTATATTTAATCTAGGACCTGTAATATCATTTAAAATTATTACATACTCTCCATCTACAACTGTAAGTGTTACATCTGGAGTAATATACTTAACTTCGCTCACTTCACCTGAAAAAGCTCTCCCAGGCTTAGGTTCTAGGGTCTTTACAAAATCACAAATATCTTGGACTTCTTTTAAACTTATCTCTAACTCTTTTGATATTTTACTAAGTCTATTGTGTGCTACATCTTCTAAATAGCTTTCTACTATTAAATATATTTTTTCATTTTCTATTTTTCTATCTCTTAGTTGAATAACTAAACACTCTTCTAGAGTCCTAGCACCAACACCTACAGGATCAAAACTTTGTATCTGAAGTAAAACCTTTTCCCCAAGTTCATAAGAAACACAGAGTTCATCACATATATCTTCTATAGCAGTTGTTAAATAGCCATTTTCATCTATATTTTCTATAATAAATTCACCTATACTTTTTTCTAATTCATCTGAAAAATTTAAATTTAATTGCAAATATAAATGTTCCTTTAAAGAAGATGAATAAGTAACAAACCCATCATAATTTACTTCGCTATCTTTTTTCTCTCTTGGACCAGTATAACTAAAATCATCATAGCTATCTACAAACTCTTTCCAATCAATTTCTTCATTTTCTTTAGTTATTTCCTCTATATTTTCATAATCATCAGAAGAGCCTTCAACTTCCAATAGAGGATTTGATTCCAATTGTTTTTCTAAATATTCTTTCAACTCCATACTTGAAAATTGAAGTAACTGAATTGCCTGCCTCAACTCTGGTGTCATTACTAACTTTTGAGATTGTTCAAGGGTCAAATCATAACCTAATCTCATTAAAACTCACTCTCCCAACTAATTTAATCCTTACTATAAACAATATATGTTAATATTATATCAGATAATTAGCTAATGTACAAAATTATTTGTTTTTCGACATATTCTTTTGTTGGAAGATATGAATATATAGAATTAATGTAGGATTGTAGGAATTATTGTTGAAATTATTATAGTAAATAGTCCTGTTAAGGTCATTATAAACGAAAAATATGTAGAAGCATCTTTTCTTTTTCGCATATCTACAATCCATTTATAATTACTAATTCCAACATTTGTCCTTCTACACAAATCTATAACACCTAGCCCACCAATCACAAAGTATACAATAGATATACAGAAAAGAATATCATAATATGATTTGAAACCTTTTATTATTAATCCACATATAACTGCTGCAATACCAAAGTTTATTATTATTAGAATCCCACAAATTTTAAGACATTTTAATACCTATATTGGAATATTTTTCAACATAATCACCCCTGAATTTATATTGAAAATAGTCAGTTGTCACTCCCCCATCTAGCGATTCTACAAAATATAATTCTTGTGCAAAAGGTGATCTTTTTTCTCTAATAACAATTTTATTTTATATTCTCCATTTTCTCTATATATCCACTCTTTTTTAACATATCCATTGCTCTCATATTAGTCCATTCTTCAATGCTAACTTCTGGATTGTTTTTTATAAATTCTTGAACTATATTGTATCCTATTATATAACCAGCTGCTAATGGAAATTCTTTATTGTCTCCATGTAGTACTTTTTTAGAATAATCACTATCTGTATTATCAAGATTTTCTTTGATATTATTCCATATTTCTTTTTCTCTATCTATTTCAATTGGAGGTATTGGTGGTATTATTTTATTGTCTGGAAAAACTAAATCTGCAAATGAGTCGGCACGTCCTTCCAACAGTATATCCTCTATCAAAGTATCATCCATTTCTTCTAAATTACTATTTGCCCATACGATATGATGATATTCATGAGCTATAACATGTGGAAGATATATCTTCCATTTTTCAAATGTAGGATCTATACATAATATAATGTTTCCATTTTCTAAATTAGCAAATCCCATTGCTCCCTTTGAACTTGCCTTAAAAAAACCGCCTTCTTCTTCAGGCTCATACGGAAAAATATATACAGTACTATCTACTCCTGGCAAAAACTCATTACACTCTTCTAATATATCTTTTGAAAAATTTTCGACATCTTCTTGGATTAAAACATCTAATTTTGATTCTAATCTATCTAAACTTATGATTGGTCTATGACTAAAATAATCTTCGAAATTTAAATTGTTTTTGCTTAATATAGGGTTATATACAGTTTCTTTATATAATTTATCTATATCATCCTCATTTTTTCTAGCTTTTTCAATATATTCCTTTAGCTCTTTGTCTACAAGTACTACTTTGAATTCAGGTTTATTATCTTCCTTAGATGTTTCTAATTTTGAAGTCTGCTTTTCACATCCAACTATAACGGATGTCATAACAGCAATAAGTAATAATGCTATAATTCTTTTTTTCTTCATACTTAACACTCCCCTTTTTTTAACACAATAAACTTTTTCTTTAATACATTTAAATCGTTTTATTTTTTGAATATTCCAATATTTTAGCAAACAATCCCTTCTTTACTAATCATATTATATTTTATTAAAAAAGTAAATGTCTTTACAAGCAAAACTTCTTGTTATATAATTTAATTAAAGCATGATAATAATAGAGGATGGTATTATGGAAAATAATAAACAAATAACTATAGGTCAAAATTTAAGAAGAATTAGAAAAGAACTGAAACTTAGACAAAGTGAAATAACTGGGGGAGAGATTACAAGAAATTTAATTAGTCTCATCGAAAATAATAAAACACCATTATATGAAAATAATGCTAAAATAATTTCACAAAATATGAACTTGATAATGAAAGAAAGAGGAGTAGATATTTATATTGAACCCGAAGATATCCTAAATCCTAAAAGGTATGATGCAAAGAAAAAAGCTGATTTATATATTCAACAATTAGAGAATTATTTAAATAAAAAAAATTATAATATCGAAACAAAAAAGCTGCAAGAAATAGAACTATTTTTAAACAATTGGAATTTAAATGACAAAAAAATCAGGGTATATGAACTTTTAGGTGATATATATTACCACTCTAATGAATCAAATAAAGAACTTATTTATTTAACCAAGGCTTTAGAATGTTCTTTTATGTTTTCAGATATTAAAAGCAATTATAAATTAATGTCGAAATTAGTTTCTAATTACATCAATACTGGAAAATATCAAGAAGCAATTACATTGGGGAATTTTGGATTATTAAGTTATAATGATATGATAGATGAGCATAAAGGAATATTTTACTATAATAATGCTCTTGCATATAAAAATTTAAATCAATTTGATAAGAGCCTAGAAGAATTAAGCTTAGCTAAAAAACTTATCAATAAAACTAACAATAAAATAATGAAAAAAATTATGACATTAGAAGTGCTTTGCTACTCCAATAAAAAAAATTATAATACTGCTTTAAGTACCTGCAAGGAATTATTAGAAATATTAGACAAGGAAACAAATTCTGATGAATTATGTCTAATATATACTAATATTATAGATATGTTTATTAAAAATAATGATAGTCCTAAAGTACTTGAATACCTAAATATATTAAATAAATATATCTTAAATGTAAATGAAAACTCCTATTATTTAGCTAAAATATATTTTGAAATATCAAATGCTTATTTCTTTTTAGAGGATTATGATTTAGCAATGAAATATCTAGAAAGTTCTCTTGTTCTCTCTAAAAAAAATAATCAAAAAGATTTGTATTCAAAAGTTCTATTAAAAATTTTAGAGCTTTGCACTAAAACAAATAACACTGAAAAAACTAATCTATACATCAAAGAATTAAAAAAAGTTTTAAAAAACATTGGCATAGATGATAAGCTTAACCTACTCTTAAATTTGGTTTTATACTATCTTGATAATGGATATAATTCTTTAGCTAAAGAGTTAATCCAACAAATACTAAATAAATAAAAAAGACTTCTATCAAAGCCTTATAAAGAAGCCTTTTTTGAAACCCATTTAGGAAAGTTCTATATTAATTAAATCTAGAACTTTCCTATGGGTTATAAAATGAAAGGAGTTGAGAAATATGATGAAGTACAAAAAAGCATTCTTATCATTGTTCTTATCTCTTACAGTATTAGCTAATTTAACTATTGTAGTACCATTTGGAGAAATAGATCCACGACCAGAAAGAATAGATCGCATTATACACTATAATCAACAATAATATTTCCTGGGAAATAACCTAAAAAAGCTACTCATAGAAATCATCCTATGAGTAGCTTTTTTGTTATATTATTCTTGATTTTTTTCATATGGTATACCGTTTGCCGCTGGACCTGTTGCTCTACCTACAAATCCCATAAGGATTATCAAGGTAATTACATAAGGTATCATAGCTAGTAATTGAGATGATACTGCTATATCTGTACCACCTAAATATACTACTAATCCTTGTGCTAAACCAAAGATTAAACAAGCCCACATAGAGCCTTGTGGAGTCCACTTTCCAAATATCATTGCTGCTAAAGCTATAAAACCTTGCCCTGATATCAAAGTTTGCCTAAAATTTGATACTACTGCTAAACTCATGGCAGCTCCACCAAAACCTGCAAAGACTCCAGAAAGTATTACAGCAAGGTATTTTGTTTTAAATACATTTATACCTAATGTATCTGCAGCTCTTGGATGTTCTCCAACAGATCTAATTCTCAGTCCTAATCTCGTCTTATATAGCAAATACCAAACTACCAAAACTAAAATAAACGCTATATATACTGTTACATATTGATTAAATACCAAATCCAAAAATGAGTTCTGAGCAAATACCCCATTTAACGGTCTTGGCATCTTATTGTCTAATTGAATAGGTTTGGTCATAGTTGCTCCATCGAAGAAAATTCTACTTAAGAAAAGAGCTAAACCAGGTCCTAAAAAGTTGATAGCAATACCAGATACAACTTGCTCAGCTGTAAAAGTTACACAAGCTATTGCATGAAGTAATGCCAATATACCTCCAGCCAATCCTGCAGACAAAAATGCTAACCAAGGATTTCCTGAATAATAACCTACAGTTGCACCAACAAAGGCTCCAATAGTCATCATGCCTTCTAATCCGATATTAACAACTCCTGAACTTTCACTAATTACTCCACCTAGAGCTGTATACATTAATGGTGCAGCATACATTAAACTTATTCCTAAAATTAATCCTAAATCATTTAATGCTTTCAACTTCTTCACCTCTCTTCTTAACTCTTTTCATTTTAAACATTTCTATTAACTTAGGCATAGCTATAAACAGTACAATAATGCCTATAACTATATTAATTATCTCTGATGGTGCTCCCATTCCTGGCTGTATTTTATATCCACCATATTTCAATGCACCAAATAATAGTCCTGCAAATATACATCCTATAGGATTATTAGCTCCTATTAGCGATACTGCTATACCATCAAAGCCATTGCCTTCCATAGCAGCCAATATTGATACTTCTCTAGTTACACCTAATACGTGAACAGCTCCTGCAAGACCTGCTATACCACCTGCTATCATCATTGCAACAACTGTATTCTTTTTCACATTAATACCGCCATACTCTGCTGCATCTTTGTTAAGTCCTACAGCTCTTAATTCATATCCTAATGTAGTATTTTTCAATATATGTCTTACATAAAATGCTACTAATATAGCTATTAAAAATCCCCAGTTTATTGGTGCATCAAAAAATCCTCCAAATAATGCCTTCCAATTCTCAGGTAATCCTATACTAGCTGATTCCAAAATCTTTTGAGAAGCTTCACTTTCAGGTCTTTTAAATTTATCCCAAAACACCATAAAGTTGCTAAAATAAAGAGCTATCCAATTCAACATTATAGTTGTAATAACTTCATTCACACCAAATTTAGACTTAAGTAAGCCAGCTATACCACCCCATATTGCTGCTGCTAAACAAGCCATAAGTAATGCTACAATCGCATGAATAACCGGTGGTAAATGCCAAAAATATCCTACAAGTGTAGCAACTAATGCTCCAATAATAAATTGGCCTTCTGCTCCTATATTAAATAGCCCTGTTTTAAAAGCAAAAGCTACTGAAATACCCGTTAATATTAGTGGTGTAGACTTAATGATTGTCCAAGATATAAATTTAGGCTTTCCAAATACTCCTCGAATCATTATACCATAAGCCTCTTTTGGGTTATAACCCGTTATTAGTAGTATTATTGCTCCTATTACTAGCCCTATAAGTATAGCTATAATAGTAAATTTAAGCTTATTGTCTTTCATCATCTACACCTCCTCCTGCCATTAGATATCCTAATATCTTTTCATCTGCTTCTTTTGCATCTAATACAGATACGATTTTACCATCATATATAACCGCTATTCTATCAGAAAGATTCATTACTTCATCTAATTCAAAAGAAATGAGAAGTACTGCTTTTCCTCTATCTCTTTGTTCTACTAAAGATTTGTGAACAAACTCTATTGCACCTACGTCTAGCCCCCTTGTAGGTTGTGCCGCAATTAATACATCAGGATCATTTGAGACTTCTCTTGCAATGATAACTTTCTGTTGATTTCCGCCTGACAATGCTTTAGCATATTGATTTTCATCTTGTGGTCTAACATCAAATTTCCTAATTAATTCCTTTGCATTTTTACTAATTTCTGTATGTTGTAACTTTCCTTTCTTTGCAAAAGGTTCTTTGTGATAATTCTCTAATATGAAGTTTTCTCCAATTGTGAAATCAAGAACTAATCCTCTTCTCTGTCTATCTTCTGGAATAGTACTCATTCCCTTTTCAATAATGTGTTTTGGTGTAGAGTTAGCAACATTCTCCCCTTTTAGTATAACATTTCCAGATTCAATAGACCTAAGTCCCGTAATACCCTCAATCAATTCACTCTGACCATTACCATCAATGCCAGCTATACCTAATATTTCACCACTGTAAAGTTTAAGCGATAGTCCATCTACAGCCTTTAACTTTCTATTATCCTTCACAACTATATTATCTATATCAAGAACTACTTCACCTTTTTCCAATTTCTTTTTGTCAACCACAAAACTAACCTGTCTACCTACCATCTTTTCGGCTAAATCTTCTTCTGTTACTTCATTTACTTTAACAGTATCTATTTTTTTACCTCTTCTAATAATAGTACAAAAATCTGCCGATTGTTTAATCTCTTTTAATTTATGAGTTATGATAATAATCGTCTTTCCCTGACTAGTCAAGTTCTTCATAATATCTATAAGTTCATCAATTTCCTGTGGAGTAAGAACTGCTGTAGGTTCATCAAATATAAGTATATCAGCTCCCCTATAGAGTGCTTTTAATATTTCTACTCTTTGTTGCATACCCACTGTTATATCTTCTATCTTAGCATCTGGATCAACATACAATCCATATTTCTTAGACAATTCTTTTACTTGTTGCCTTGCCTTCTTTACATCTAAACGACCTGTATCCCAATTGCCTTTCTTAACTGTAGTTTCCATACCTAACATTATATTTTCTACTACAGTAAAAACATCAACCAACATAAAATGCTGATGAACCATACCAATACCATGCTGTATTGCTATATTGGGATTTGTTATTTCTACTTTTTCTCCATTTATCATTATTTCTCCAGATGTAGGAGTATATAAACCATATAGTACATTCATTAAAGTGGTTTTACCTGCACCATTTTCTCCTAATAGTGCGTGTATTTCACCCTTATGAACTGTTAGGTCAATATTATCATTTGCCACAAAATTGCCGAATTTCTTGGTTATACCTTTCATTTCAATAACTTTGGTTGAAAAATCTATATTATTCAATAGGGTAACCTCCTATTCTAATACTTAAGCAGCTCAGACATATTGCCTGAGCTGCCTGTTATAACTATTCTAATGTTTCTAAGTATTCTTCAAATGTCTTTTCATTTACTGGAACTACTATTTTTTCATCAATAATATCTTTCTTTAATCCTTCTACTTCGTCTAGTATTTCCTTTGGAACGTGTTTATCTGATGTTGGAGCTATATCAACAGCACCTTCCTTAAGACCTAGTACTACAGTTTCTCCTCCTGGGAACTTACCATCAACTAAATCTTTAACAACCAAATAAATACCTTGGTCTACTCTCTTCATAGCTGATGTAAGAACATTATCTGGTGCCATATAATTTTGGTCTCTATCAACACCTATAGCCCATTTATCTTGTTCTTTAGCAGCCTCAATAACACCATCACCTACTCCACCCGCAGCGTGGAATACTATGTCTGCTCCTTGTTGATACATACTATTTGTAATAGCTTTACCTTTAGCTGCATCGTTAAATGATTCAGCATATTGTCTTAATACTTTTACATCTGTTCCATTTACTTTGTTAGCATAAGCAACACCGGCTTGGTATCCGTAATCGAATCCCCAAATTACATCACCTTCCATACCGCCAACGAAACCTACTGTACCAGTTTCAGTCATTTTTGCTGCTATGTAGCCAACAAGAAAAGATGGTTGTTCTGCTTTAAATACTACTCCTACTGCATTTTCAGGAGTTTCATCACCATATGCAAAGTCAACTATACCATATTTTGTATCTGGATTTTTTTCTGCTGCTTCTTTTATAGCATCGCTAAGTTTAAATCCAATTCCCCAAATCATATCATTTTCAGCATCAACAAGAGTTTCTAGATTTGGAACAAAATCAGCATCTTGATGTGATTCTTGATAACTAACCTTTACTCCTAAATCCTTTTCTACTTGTTGTAACCCTTCCCAAGCTGATTGGTTAAATGATTGGTCATTTACACCACCAACATCTGTCACCATAGCTATTTTTAAATCACTTTCTTTTGTTCCTTCATTTGATTTGCCACTATCTGTACATGCTACAAGGCTAAATGCAAGTACTGCAACCATTAGTACTGCAATTATCTTTTTTGACAATTAAAACTCCCCCTTTATTTTAATAATATATTTAATGCACTTTATATACTTCTACATATATTATTAAAATCCTTCCTTAATATCAAGATTATTATTACATTTTATTTACTTTCGATATTCTTTTTTATGTTTTATTAACAAATTGTTGATTCCTTTGTAATATATCCACTTTTTGCTAGTATATCAGTTGCCTTTTCTAATTTCTCATCATTTACCATTATAATTGGACCAGTACAGCCCATACCACTTTCTGCATAGAGCCCATTTTTCCAAAGTACTTTAACTGCATCTTCTAATTCCATTATATCTACTCCTGCAATTGTACCTGTAACAGTTTCTTTTGGTGGGGCAGTAACATCTTCACCTTTGTCTTCTTTTGCAGTATCTTTAGTTAGTGATTTAAGAATTTCTTTAAACTTCGCTTTATTTACTTTTGCAAACTCATCTTTTGCAACACTCGACACTTTGCCTTTTGCTAAACTTCCTCCATAACTAATAGCATTTGCTACAACTGGAATTCCAGAAGCTCTTGAAAGGATAAGTATTGTTCTATCATAATCTTCACCAATTCCTGGACCATAACCATAACCAATAGATTCATAATCACCACCTGTTGTAAATGAAGAAAATACTTTCATTAAAATATTTCCTGTTAGAGTATCAGTTATCATAACATCTGGTACACCTGCAAGAAGGTCATTTCCTCTCATTACACAACCACCATCTGCTCTTAGGGATTCAGTGAAGCTTATTTTATATCCATTTTTGTCTAACTCTTTTAACGCTCTTTCTACTTGTCTAGCACCATCCACATTTAATATACCTACTGTTGGATCTTCAACCCCCATAGCCTTAGCTGCTATAATTCCATATATACCGTTTCTTACCATAGCTTCCACTCTATGAGGTGATGATGTCCCTGTAGTAGTTGCAATATACATTTCCCTGCCTCTACCAGGTGTTATAACTCTACCAACTGTTGAAACACCTATAGGAAAACTATAATGCATTGTTACTGCCGCATCTAGTTCACCATTATCAAGGAGTTCTTCCATCTTCTTGTAGCCTTCTTCTTCATTTTCAACTACTACTTGTGTTAGTGGACTGTCCACCTTTGGGCCTATTAAAACTACTTCTATAGAAGAATCTCTACTTTGAGCCATTTCAGCTCCCTTAACTACATTGTCTACTCCATGTTCACTTCCATAAGAAGTTATACCAACTCTAACCCTGTTACCAAATTGACCTGTTTCCATTGCATCAGCTATATCATTAAAAACTTTTCCAATCATTTTTTTTACATTATTATCAGTCATATTATCACCTCTACTCATTTAGTAGATGAGATGCGAAATCTCTCATAGCTTCAGCTACAAGTTTTTTAATTTCTTCTTCAGATACTCCCTTTTCTTCATCTACTTTTCCTGGATTTTTCTCCATTACAATAGATACACCATCAAATAAATTAGTCATTCTACCTAGGAAAAGACTTCCTTTTCCTACTATCATAGCCTTGTCTATCTTTCCTGCAAGTATATCTTCTCTACCAAATCCTATATAAGGTACTCCTGATGGAATATGACCTTGTGTTGGTGCCCAACCTTCCATTCCATGTTTTTCAATAAATGTATTTAAATCTTTTCTTTCTATATCCTTTCTCTTAACACCTAGTGCAGCTATCATCTTGTAGTTTGATGTTGGTACATCTCCTGCTCCTGCTGGTTTAGTTATGTCTGGATTTTGCATTTCAACTGAAAATTTGTCAATGTCAGTAATCTTTAAATTTCCTCTATCTAATGGTGCTGTTACTAGAGAAGTTATAACTGCTTGTGGAGATGAACCTGTGCCAACTGTGTGTCTTCCTACTAAATCAGTTCTAAGAATTGGATTTACACCATCATTTTCTCCAATAAGGATTGCAAATCCACCAAGTACATCTTCTAAAATAGGTAAACCTTTCTTAACATGGTCTTTTCCATTCATACCAAGCTTTGCAGTAGCTCCACCTCCAACTACTACAACATTTTTGTAAACACCTGATTGAACAAGTGCTGCAGCTTCAATTACAGAATGTGTAGGAGCTGCACAGAATCCTCTAGTATCAGAACCTGTTGCGTTAACAAATCCTGCTAATTCTGCTATAGATTTTGCAAAGTTTCCTCCACCTCTTTGGTTAATGTCACCACACGCTTCTTCTGAACATTCAATAACATACTCTACATCTTCAGGATTTATATTGTTTTTTTCTACTAAAGTCAATGCTGCCAACACTCCTGAAGCTTTAACTGCAAGATTTTCAAATATAGTATGAGCATTAAGGTTAACATCTATATCATGAGCTCTCTTTACACAACCAACAAGCTTATTGTTATTGTATAATCCTTCTGCTCCTTGTTCATTTATTAGTTTTTCTATTTCTGGGGTTTCTTCCCCTTCTTTAAGTTTTGCAATTAATTCTTCACTAATATAACTATGTGCTTCTAATTCTTTCTTAACTTCTGCTGTGAATTCTTTACTAAGTTTCACTAAATCAAAAGCATCTACAATCTTCATAAGTCCAATAAACTCATCTTGAGGCATTATTTCACCATATCTTCCATATCTATCTGCCCCATCTACCTTTTTGTCATGCCAAGGTTGTTCATAACCTTTTAAATCATCAGGAGTAATATTCCCAATATAAGTTTGGTTTGGTGGGTAACTAACCACTTCTTCAAAACTTCTTAGATGCTTTGGTAATTCCTTTAAATAATCTGAGTCTGGATTTATTGCTCTTTCTGTTGCTTGAGTAGCACCATTGTGCAATACCATATCTGGAGTATGTGCTAATATGTAACCAGCACCTTTAACTACAGCATAATTCATAAAATTCCACCTCCGCTAATATTTATATAATGTGATATTCAACTTTAGGTGAGCAGCAAATACCACTCACCTAAAGTTATTTACAAATATTATTAGTCTTCAAATATAGTTTGTTCTTCTACCTCAGTAGTTAAAGCAACAAGTGCTTTTTCTACTAATTTTCTTCTCAAAGCTTTTTCTTCATTTGGATCAAGCTTTGGATTTCCTAATGGGTGAGGAATTGCGATAGTTGGTACTATTCTATTTGCTCCTACAGTCATAGAAATAGGAGTTACAGTACACATATGAACTACTGGGATCCCCGCCCTTTCAATTTCTTTTACCATTGTTGCACCGCAACGTGTACAAGTACCTCAGGTAGAAGTTAGTATAACTGCATCTACTCCATCAGCCACTAATTCCTTTGCATATTCAGCTGCAAAACCCTTAGCACTTGCAACAGCTGTTCCATTACCTACTGTTGTATAGAAGTATCTATGAAGACTACCTATTTTACCTTCTTTCTCAAGATCTCTTAAAACATCTACAGGTAACACTCTATCAGCGTCTTCATTTGCATATACAGGATCATATCCACCATGAGCTGTTTCATGTGTTTCACTAGTTAAATTCATTACACCTTCAATATCGTACTTACCATACTTGGAAGCACTGGAAGATTCAATGTGATCAGGATTTCCCTTAGGAACAATACCTCCTGAAGTAACTAGTGCGATTTTTGCTTTTGTAATATCTTTTACTGCTGGATTTGGCTCTACTCTGTCAAAGTCAGGCATTGGAAACTCAGTAACAAACTCTTCACCTTTAAGTTTCTTAACTAACATATCTACAGCTCTAGCAGAACCTCTCTTTTCAGCAAAGTAGTTCTTTCTAATACCTCTTGACATATAATTCTCTTCTTCTGGTGAACCTATTTCTTCACCTTTACCAAGTTTTAAAGCCAATGGTACCATTTTTTTAACTGCAGCCCTCATACCAGCTGCACTGTTCTTTGTAGGAACTATATAAACACTCTTCTTGAACATGTCTGCTCCAGGGTTTTCTTCATACATTCCTGTTATAACTGGTATTCCCAATTCCTGTTGTACAGCTTCTGTTATAGTACCGCAAGCAACACCATATCTACCAGCGTTAAATGCAGGACCTGCTATAAATAGGTCTGGGTTATATTTTTTAACCATTTCTATTACTTCTTTTTTAGCTTCTTCAAGATTTTCATTAAAGTAACTGTCACCACAGATAACAGTTGCTACTATTTCTGCTTCACCTTTAAAACCAGCGTTAAGTGCCATACCTGGCCCTACAACTCCTTCACGCACCTCTGGTTTATGATCAGCTTTTTCTTCTCCACCTATACCAGCAAAGAATTGATTTATATAATGGACTACTCTTATTTTTTCCATTGTCTTCCCCCCTCTCCTATTTTTCGACGGGTATTAATCTTCAAATTTTGTAAATTCATCTCTAATAGACTTAACTTCATCTATAATATCATCAACATCTAGTACCATTTCCATCATGCCTATTTGTTCATCATATACTTCTGGGTCTACTTCATCTTTAAATTCTGGTTCTACTGCGTGATATACTCTAAGTCCTAACTGGACTCCTGCTAATGGACCTGCAAAAGTTGGGTCTCCTGCTGTAACAGTTTCTGCTGCTAATCCAGCAGCTTCTCCTTCAGCAGCACCGATTAACACGATTACATTTTCTGCACCGTATTTTTCAGTTAATTCTTTAACCCTCTTTTGATTTTCTAAGTCCATAGCTCCTGCTGCAGTTCAGACAAAACATTCTGTTGATGAGAATACGACTTCAGCACCAGTAGATTTTAAACATTCTTCAATAGCTGGCCCTGGGATACCATCTCTATCGCCAATGATGATTATTTTTTTACCATCATATCTTGACATATTTCCACTTCCTTTCTTTTTGATTTTTAAATTATTTTAGTAACCTTTTGCAGTTAATTTATTGAAACCAAGTTCGTTTGTTGCTCCTGTAATAGCTTGTAATTCTACTACTATTGAACCATCTTTGTTCAAACTACCATCAAACCCTCCAGCTATAGTATCTACATAACCAATATGTCCTATAACTTTGTCCATAGGTGGTAGTGTTATAACTTCATTAGCATTTCCGCCAGTAACAACTGCATCTGCTAATGGGTCAGCGTCTGCAAGTGATTGGCTTGCCCCATCTCTTCCAGCATATTCGTCAGTAATGATTACTGTCTTAACGCCTTTCTTCTCAATCTTCTTACAATTCATAATAAGATCAGTATCTGGGTTACCAAATCCCTCTTGAGATACTATTGCACCATCTAATCCAAGATATTCTGTCAATTTAGCAGTCCAATTTGAGGATCTCTCTTTGTCTGCAAGGTAAACATTTTCATTGGTTATTATTACACCTAAGAAGTTTATTTCCTTACCATGAGCCTTATACATGTCTGCTACTACTGGATTATTTAGATGATGATAAGTTGTGTTCTTGTCACATGCTGATACACAGTTTCCACTTACAATCGCTCCATCCATGATTTCTGTTGGATAAAGAATAGTAGGAACAATTTGTTTAGCATCTACACCATATACATAGGTATCATGCATTAACCCTTGACTTTGAAGCATTTGAACATAAGCTACCTTTGGCAAATCAGGATATTTTTCTAAATTTTCAAGTAATGGTAGTGTTTCATAAGTTTCAACAGTATCTGGTGTAAGCTCTCTTGCTACTTCTCCAAGATATGTTGCTATTTTAAACCCTGCCATTCTTAGTGCTTTTTCATGCTCATGTTGTTTTAGTCCTTCTCTTGGTTCACATACTAAAACCACATTGTTTAACTTAGAAAAAGGAGTGTATTCTGCTCCAGGTCCTGTCATATCAATAATTCCTTCTTGGAATCCAACGATTTTACCTGTTGTAACTACAGCACATCCTTTTAATACATAAGTTTTACCTGAACCAACAGTTTCAACCTTTGAAATCATCCCTGGGAATACTCCTCCTGGACCCTCAACTTTAACTCTTGGTTCAATTACGTCTTTTACAGGTGTGATTCTTACACTTTCACCTGGTCTAGCTAACTCAACATCAACACTTGCAAAGTGTTCATCTTCTTTGACTATGGAAATTATCTCATCCTTGTTTACAAATAGAGTTCCATTGTCAATTTTAGTTTCACTTCCAAACTGAACATCTTTAATGTTTATATGACCTAATTCAAGACGCATATAGTCACCTCCTCTTAATCTTTGGAAATATATATTCTAATCCTGGGCATAAAGCCCAGAACTAAAAGCTAAATATACTTTTTGATCATTTCTTCAATATTTTCAACTGTAGCATCATCTTTCACTCTTTCGTCAATTTTTTCTCCATCTTTATATACTGCTATAACTGGTAAACCTAATATTTTTTGTGAAATAGCAAGTCTTCTTGCCTTCATAGTATTAAGTGATGTAAATTTCATTTTACCATCGTATTTTTCTGCTAATTCATGAACATGTGGCATAAGAGCCTTACATGGTTCACAACCATCACTCCAAAAATCTACCAATACATAACCATCAGCCTTCAATACTTCTTCTTCAAAATTCTTTTTGTCTAGTTCTAACATTAGAATCCCTCCTAATTAATATTAAAAATTGTCTGATATTTTATTAAATATCAAATACTTCGCCTATATATCTCTCTGCTTGAACAGCAGCAATAGCCCCATCAGCAGTAGCTGTAACTACTTGTCTTAAGGATTTTACTCTACAATCCCCTGCTGCAAATACACCTGGAATGTTTGTATGCATATCTGCATCAGTCTTAATATATCCTTTTTCCATTTCAACTAATCCATCAAACAATTTAGTTTCTGGTAAATACCCTACGAATACAAATATTCCAAAAGTTCCATCATCTTCGTCAGCAACTATTTCAGTTAACTCTCCAGTAATAGTATTCTTTACAACCATTGATTCTACAATACCATCACCTTTTATTTCTTCAACAACTGAATTCCACAAGAAATCGACTTTTTCATTCTTAAATGCCTTTTCTTGAATAGATTTAGCAGCTCTTAATTCATCTCTTCTGTGAACGATTGTCACTTTTCTAGCAAACTTAGTTAAGAAAAGTGCTTCTTCAACTGCTGAATCTCCTCCACCTATAACAAATATCTCTAAATCTTCAAAAAATGCTCCATCACAAGTTGCACAATAGGATACGCCTTTTCCTGTTAATTCTTTTTCTCCAGGACATCCTATTGGTCTAGGCTTTGCACCTGTGGCTATTATTACTGCCTTTGCCTTATATTCATTCTTTTTACCTTTTAAAACCTTCATCTTACCATCTAATTCAACTTCGGTTATTGTATCAAGAATTCTTTCTACACCAAATTCGTCAGCCTGTTCTACCATTCTAGCTATTAGTGAAGGACCACTAGCATTTTCAATACTACCTGGATAGTTAGCTACTTCTTCAGTAGTAACTATTTGTCCTCCAGCTTTCTCTTTTTCGATTATTACAGTTTTAAGTCTTGCTCTTGCTGCATATAATCCTGCTGCAAGACCAGCTGGACCAGAGCCAATGATGACTACATCATAAATATCTGTCATAGGTATCTCCTCCTTGAAAAATAATATAATATATTTGGTATTAAATTTACCAAAAATGTTTTAACCTATACTTTTATAATTTATTTATTGCTCCCTCTATAATTGATAAATCTACAACTTGAAAATCTTCTAGTATACTTTCATTCCACTTAGGAAGTCCTGTATCTTTTATTAATTTTTTGGCTGTTAAAATACAATTTTCAATAATAAGTAATGAATCATTGTCTAGTTTTTCCCCAATTGAAACTATAATAGTTTTATATGGTGTTTCATTTGGTTTAACACTACTTGAAAGTGGATGAGTTAAAAGCTTGTACCCTAAATGTATTTTGTCTCTAACTAATTCTAGCATCTCTAAAAAACCTAAATCATAATATTCCACTAAAAACATTTCACTATATTTCTCTTTAACTAGTGGGTTATTAGTTATTATAATATTATTACCCATAAATACTCTCCTTAAAAGTTTATATGTATTACATTTTATTCCAATCCTGTTTTTTTGATAAAAAAACAGAATAGATGGTATTATAGTGCCCATCTACTCTGTATAATAACCTGAGAGATTCTCCTCATTGAGGGTTGCTCCTTCGGTGCTTTCGCTTTCCAGAGAGCTGTCCAAACACGGTCCTTTTGCCTGAGAGCTTCATTATGGAATGGCAAATCCACAACTTACTCCTTCGGCGCCAAATATTGGTCTCTCCCGCATCTTTCATTCAGCCTATTTTTATTAGCATTTTTTGCATTTTCCGACTTTTCACTTTAATTATAATATATAAACATTTTAATTACAACTATTTAGATAAATAATAAATAAATTTAACACTATAATTTTTATCTATATATAATTTATTAATTTTTGTCAATAGTATAATTTGCTATATTTGATGAGTGGTCCGAAATTCTCTCTAAATTACTAATTACATCTAAAAAAATCACTCCGGAACTAGGCTGACATAATAACTTATTTAATCTATCTATATGATTAGCTCTGTACTGTTTTTCCATTGAGTCTACTTCTTCCTCAAGAACTAGAACCTGTTTTGCTTTATTTATATCATCATTGTTAAAACAATCAACAGCAGTAATATACACTTTTTCTACCTTGCTAAACATAACTTCCAATTCTTTAATAGCACTATCTGAAAATATTATATTATTTTCAATTCGATATTGTGCTAGTTCTGCAATATTATCTGCATGATCTCCAACTCTTTCAATATCATTTATTACATTAAATAGTGTATTTACTAAACAATGCTGTTCATCTGTCAATGGCGCATTTGACAATTCTACTAAGTACGCAGTAATATCTCTTTCTAGTTTATTAATAACCTTTTCCTGTTCAAATACTTCATTAACTGATTTTTCATTTCTTTCTACAAAACTCTTAAATGCCATTCTTACATTTTCTTCAACAATTTTTCCCATTCTATATACTTCTTTTGTTACTTGGCCAACTGCTATAGAAGGTGTTTCTATAATACGTAAGTCAAAATACTTTGGTCCAACTGGCTTTTCTTCAATTTCTCCAGGTACAAGTTTATTTGCAATTTTAACTAAAAAGCCAGCAAACGGAAACTGAATAGCTACATTTATCAAATTAAATAATGTATGTGCATTAGCTATTTGCCTTTGTATATCTAGAGGATTTAATTTAGTAACCAATGCTTGTATGGGAATCCTTAATATAGTCATAAAAACAATTGTACCTATTAAATTAAATAAAAAGTGAATAATTGCAGCTCTCTTAGCAGTTTTGTTTGTCCCTATACTTGATAGTAAAGCCGTAGTGGTAGTACCAATATTATCTCCAAATAATATTGGAAAAGCCATATTAATATTTATAAGTCCTTGGCCCGCTAATGCCTGTAGTAAACCAATAGATGCACTACTACTTTGTAATACAGTAGTCAAACCTAATCCTACTAATACGCCCAAAAATGGATCATTAAGATTTGCCATAATGGTAGCAAATTTAGGATTATCAGCTAGTGGTGCTAAACTGCTACCCATAATATCCATACCAATAAACAGTATACCAAAACCTATCATGATTTCTGCCACATCTTTAGCTCTTTTCTTAGAAGCAAATAGCCATACCGCTACACCTATTGCTACAGCTAACGGTGCTAAATCTGTCAATTTAAAAGCTATAAGCTGAGCAGTAACAGTAGTCCCAATATTTGCTCCCATTATTACACCTACTGCCTGATTAAGAGTCATAATTCCAGCATTTACAAAACCTATAACCATAACTGTAGTGGCACTACTACTTTGTATAATCATTGTGACTAGTGCACCAACTAACACTCCCATAAGCCGGTTATTAGTAAGTACTTCAATGAGTTTTTTAAGTTTCTCACCAGCAGCCTTTTGAAGACCTGTACCCATTAAATTCATGCCATATAGGAAAAGTCCTAACCCACCTAAAACGCCAACAGCAATTTCCATTTAATAGCCCCCCTCTCATTATTTTATTCTAAACCTGGAAAACCAATCTGCCTCAATCCCTCAAAAAGAATTATATTCACAGAGTTAGCAAGATTTAAAGATCTAGGTATCCCTTTTTTCATAGGAATTCGTATTGTCCTATCCCAATTGCTTGAAAGTAAATCCATAGGCAATCCTTTTGTTTCTTTGCCAAATACTATGAAACAATTTTCAAAATATTTCATATCAGTATATTTATTCTTCCCTTTTGTCGTTGCATAGAAAAATGATTCTCTACTATGATTTTCTAAAAGCTCATCAAAACTGTCATAATAACTAATATCAACTAGATGCCAATAATCAAGTCCTGCCCTTTTTAAATGTTTATCATCAATTGAAAAACCTAGTGGTCTTACTAGATGTAGTTTTGTTTCAGTTAAAGCACATGTTCTTGCAATATTGCCAGTGTTTTGTGGTATTTCAGGTTCTATAAGAACTATATTCATAGCCATAATACTATCTCCTTTACATATAAAAATTATATAATAAACTTTTCAATAGCCTTTGCAACCCCATCTTCTTCATTTGTATCAGTTACAAAATCAGCATTTTCTTTTACTATCTCTTCTCCATTTCCCATAGCTACACCTGTGCCTGCAAACTTTAACATAGGAATATCATTTTCATTATCTCCTATAGCCATTACATTTTCACTATCTATATCTAATAAGTCACACAATACATTTAAAGCATTCCCTTTAGAAACTCCTTTATTCATAATCTCCATATTATTCCACCAGGAACTAGATACTTCAATTCCCTTAATATCAGAAAGTTTATTTCTAAATTTTTGTAGTTTTTCACCATCATCTTCAACAAATACAAACTTATATACATTAGTTTTTTCTCTTTCAACAGTTTCTAATGGATTATCTATTATAGTTATATTTAACCTATCTTTGTCATCTTTATCAATATTCCATCTATAATAGTTCTCTACTGTTTTTGTAAGTTCTCTAGCATAAAACTTAGAATCATCATAAAAATGATAATACATACCTTCCTGTTCAGCAAGATTTAATACTTCTTTGGTACATTCTAAAGATATTGGGTTTGCATAGATTATCTTAGACTTGTCCTTTTCTGCTATATAAGCACCATTACAAGCTATTATAGGTGTGCTTAATTCTAAAGCATTAGAATAATACAATGCAGATGTAAAAATCCTACCAGTACATAAGACAATTTTAACTCCCAAATCAGTTGCTTTTTTAATTGCTGATATATTTCTTTCAGATATTTTGTTTTTACTATTTAATAATGTACCATCCATATCTATTGCAATTAATTTACTGTTCATTTATATACCTCCATTTCTTAAAATCAAATAAGAGTATACCATAAAAACGTACAATTTTTAATAAATATAATAAAAATTTATAAATATTTCCTATGGTCAAAACCCATCAAGTATTAGCTAAAAAAAGAAGGTCTAAAGAACCTTCCCTATTATCTCATCTATTGAATTAACTATAAACAATCCTTCATTCTTCATTTTATCTAATATACCTTGTGCTATTCCTCCTGTATAGTCAAATTTACAATTACTTTTGTAGTTGTCTACTAAATAAACTGTTTTTCCCATTTTTAATGCTTTGTATGCTCCTTGTAAATTTTTTAAATTACCATTTCCATAAGCAGTACTGCTTAGTATTATTATATCCGACTTACTAATACGCTCTAAATTTTTCTTATATGATTCTTCACTTATTTCAGAGAAGGGTATTTCATCAACAGTTTCTAAAGACAATTTTTTGGCCAAATGCCAATCACTATCTCCAGCATTTATTACTCCTAAAGAAACATCAAAACCCTTTTCTTCTAATTTACTTAGTATCTCTCCTCCACTTCCTCCTCCAGCTATTACATGAATTTTTTCTTTAGGCACATTTATAGAATTTCTATATTTTAAAGAAAGAGGTACTATGTAAAGACTATCAGTATAAGGGTTTTGCTCTATAATCGCATTAATCTCATAGGACTCTAGAATGTTTTTTCTAGTTATTACATCTTCAGGTTTGCCAAAACTCACAATCTCTCCTTCATCCATTAAAACAATCTGATCACTATATCTACAAGCTAAATTAATATCATGAATAACTAGTATAATAGTTGTATTCTTTTCTTTATTTAATCTTCTTAAAAGTGTAAGTAAGTCTATTTGATGATTTATATCAAGATGACTAGTAGGTTCATCTAAAAATATAATCTCAGGTTCTTGTACCAATGCTCTTGCGATTATAACTCTCTGTCTTTCCCCACCACTTATTTCATTTATGCTTCTATCTCTCAAGTGAAAAGTGTTTGTAAGCTTTAGTGCTTCCACTACCTTTTCATAATCCGCTTCTGACTCCTTCTCAAACCTTCCTATGTATGGAAACCTACCCATCAAAACTATGTCAAATACTGAAAAATCATAAGATATTGTAGTATCTTGAGGCACTAAAGCTAGCTTCTTTGCCAATTCTTTTTTCTTATAGTCCAAAATATTTAATCCGTCAATATCAATCCTTCCATTTAAAGGTGAATAAATATTAGCTAAGTTTTTTAGTAGTGTAGACTTTCCAGAACCATTAGGCCCTATTATACTCATAAATTGTCCCTTTTCCACTGAAAAAGAAATCTCTTTTAGAACTAGTTCACTACTGTATCCAAAATTTAAAGAATCAACAACAATTGCATTGTCCATTGTTTTCACTCCTATTTCAAATTTCCTTCTTTTTCTTTCTTAATAAATATATGAAAAAGGGTCCTCCAAATAAGGCTGTAATAATACCAACTGGGACTTCTATTGGAGAAATAATAGTTCTTGCAATTGTATCAGCAAAAATCATAAATATCCCACCAATTAAAGCCGATGAAGGAAGTAATACTCTATGGTCAGGTCCCACTATTAGCCTAACTATATGAGGTATTATAAGACCTACAAATCCTATTATTCCACTTACAGATACCACCATAGATGTCATGAAAGAAGACAACAGCAATATATATATTTTAATTTTCTCTACATCAACTCCAAGACTTTTTGCTGATTCTTCTCCAGTTAATATCACATTTAGGTCTCTAGCAAAGAAGTTTAAAATGACAATTGATATTATTGTTGGAAGAGAAATTCTTATAAGAGGCTCCCATCCCTTTCCAGATAAACTTCCTAATGTCCAAAATATGATTTTCTCCATATCCTTTGTATAAATAACCATTAAAAAAGACATTATTGCTGTTAAGAACTGTCCTATAGCTATACCAGAAAGTAATAATGTAGTCACTGGAACTTTGCTTTTTACTTTTGAAATATAATAAACTGTAAATACAGTTAAAAGAGAACCTATGAATGCAAATACTGATACGGGAGATAGTCCAAAAATATTACTTCTCATGCCTAGTATTATAGCAATAGAAGCCCCTAGGGCTGCTCCTGAAGATATACCAATTACATATGGGTCAGCCATAGGATTTTTAAACATACCTTGAAAAGCAGCACCTGCACTGGCAAGGCTTGCCCCTACTATTACTCCTAACAATACTCTTGGTAGCCTTATATTTAAAATAATTGTCTTATAAGAATCTGATATATTGCTAATGTCTACTCTTTCCCCTATAAAAGGTAATTTTGAACCTATTATTTTAAATGTATCTATTATCTTAATATTTGCAGTTCCCATTGTTGAAAATAAAACAATGGAAAAAAACAAACAAATAAACAATACTAAAATAATCGTATTGTACTTTGAATTAACTTTTCTAAAACCCATAATATCCCTACTTATTATTTAAATAGCTCTGGATGTATAGCTTTAGCTACCATTTCTAATGCTTCTACAATCCTTGGTCCAGGTCTTGATACTATATTTGGCTCTAATAAATAGATCTTATCATTTTTCACAGCACTTATATTTTCAAACCCAGGTCTAGTTTTAATTGATTCAACTGTCTTTTCTTCACTATCTTTAGCAGCTAAATATACTTCTGGATCTCTTTCAACTAACTGTTCAAGGTCAAATTGAGGATAATCTCCTTCTGCATCTTTTGCAATATTTTCTCCACCAGCTAAATTTATTAACTCATCCATAAAAGAGCCAGGACCAGCTGTCATAAGTGGATCGTGCCATATTTCATAAAACACTTTAACTTTTTCACTATCCTTAACCTTATTTACTATTTCTTCTTTCCTATTATTCATTTCATTTACTAAAATTTCAGCTTGATCTACTGTATCAGTGATTTCTCCAAGTTTTTCTATTACATCAATTACTGAATCTATTGATTCTGGTTCATAACATAATACATTAATTCCTGCATCTCTTAAACTTTTATAAGTCTCTTCGTCACCTGGGCCATATTCAACTACTAAGTCTGGATTCAATTCTATTATTTTCTCAATATTTACTCCAGTAAAGCTGCCAACCTTCTCTTTAGATTTAGCTTCTTCTGGATAGTCACAAAATTCTGTAACACCAACAATTTTATCTTCTAGCCCTAAACTAAAAAGAATTTCTGTATTGCTTGGAGCTAGTGATACTATCGATTCAGGTTTCTTTTCAAAGGTTACAGTATTGCCAAATTGATCTTCTACTTCCATTGGATATTTAGAACTTTTAGCTTCTTCTACCTTTTCTACATTATTGTCTAAATTTTCTCCTTTATTCTTATTAGTACATCCAGTGAAAATAGTTAATGTCAAAACTAGTGCTAATAACAATAATAAAACTTTTTTGTTTCTAAAGTTTTTCATATTGATCCCTCCATTTGTTTATTATTAATTACCCTTCTTTAACAGCTTGCCACTGTTCTCTAACCATTTTTTCAAGGGCAGCATTATCTTTAATATCTGGGCTCCTTAACGCAGTATTGAACCAATTTAAAGCCTCTTCTCTTTCTCCAACTCTCCTAGATAGTTCTCCAATTAAATAAGCTAATGTGGTTACTCCCATATTAATTGATTCATTGGTATATGCTTCTTTATATAGATCCCTTGCTAAAGAAGTAAATCTTTCTTCTTCATCCTTGTCATCTTTCATCCTACTTAACCAAGACAATCTAATACATATATTTGCTAAATCATACTTATTATATTCCAATATTTCCCCAGAAAGTAGTGCTAGTTTATATGCTTCAATAGCATCATCAACAGTTCTTTTGCCTGAAAAATCTCTTTTATTCCACTTTGGAGAAATAATGTTTTTTATTGTATGAACCTCTCGAGGTCTAATCTTACTAAATTTGTCCTCTAATGCTGCATATCCACAGTTGGGACAAACAAACACATTATAAAACAATGGATTTTCTCCTTCATAATAAGATAAAAAATCTGCATCTCTTTTTACTAACTTAAGTCTTGAAGTCCTGACTTTATTTGTTATAAATTGCCCTTTACAAGCTGGGCATTTAAGCTTTTTTTCATATAACTCACTAACTTCCCTCATTTTGCTCCTCCATTTTCTATTACTCTTCTGTATTTTCTGCATCAACAGGGTTTATATTTTCATCTTCTAAATTAGTTGGTAAATCCGGTCCCACTTTATAAATAGAATTACGAGGCTTATAAAAATCAGAATTAAGTAAATCCCTTTTAACAACCTTGCCGCCTTTAACTATTGATTTATAAGTTTTAACCTTGTAACCAGTTCTACCAGATTGATGTAGAACTTTATCTCCCGTTTTTAAAGTATTGTCCCTTATTATTTCTTCCTTAGGTTTTATAGTCTCTACTATTTCAGAATCTAGCTTTACAGTATAATTCTTTGTATTTACATCCCCATATATATAAACAAACACCTGATTATTTTTAGTTAATGTATGAATATATATGGGAAAATCAAAATCATTTCTGAACTTTAAGTCTAAATGTCCATAGGAAACTGCAGCATCTTGACCATAGGGAACATAGGTAGATGGTATTGAATGAGGAGATCTTTGAACAATCGTCATATCTGCTCTAACCAATGCATTATATAATGTAGTTGACATCTGGCATACACCACCACCAACACCAGGAATAAATTCTCCTCCTATGATAATATTTGCTTCCTTATATCCTTTCGCTCTAGTTCTAGGACCTGTTGTATCATTAAAAGAAACTGTTTCTCCAGGTAATACTAATTTCCCATCTAAAGCCTTTGCAGAAACTCTAATATTCTCTTTCCTATCAGCTGAACTAGTTTTAAAAGATGTTGAAAATTGACCTATAATTCCGTTTATCCTACTCAATTGTGCCTTTGTCATAGTAGGCTTTATTTCTTCAACTGGAATTTGAATATCTTCCAATACCTCTATATTTCCTTCTATCAGTTTTTTCAATAATACTGTATCTACTTTTCTTCCTACTACATCTTGAGCTACTGATATCCTTCCACCATTAAAATTAAACTGTGCTTCTTTGCTTTCAAGATTTATATCATCAGAGATTTTCATAACTAAATCATCTATTAGATTACTATCATAGCCTGTTTTCAACTTAATTGTCTCGCCATATTTTCTAGTGTTCATTATAGTCTTAATTCTATTTATTATACTACCTTTTCTTCCTATACTATATGCTTCTTCTATTGCTTCATCATAGCAATAATGATAGCCTAGTTCTTTTATACCAACATCATAAACAAAATCTTTATAGGCTAATCTCATTTGTTTTTGAGAAAGTTCCCCTTCTAGTTTTCCTTTTATAATATTTAAAGCTTCTTCCTTAGTCATATTACTTACATTGAAATTCTCAATTTTAATATCTTCATACATGGTATCTCTATCAAGAACAGAAAAAAAACCATAGAAACCTATACCTAACAATAAAATTATTAAGGCAATGTACAAAATAAAAAATTTAATTTTTTTATTTTTGTTTTGTCTTTTTTCTCTCATATCTTTCCCCCACTCTTTGATTTATGTATTATTGTACTTTGCCTTAAACTAATTAATCCTCCCAATAAATATCTATCTCATCTCCATTTTTTAGTTGCTCCATATATTCTACTTCTCTCCCATTCAGTTTTAATATAAGTTTTCCTTTAGATTTTGTAATATCAAAATCAATGTAATTAAATATATCCACAAATACAAACTTCTCTTTATTATGATAAATGGTTTTTTCTTCACCATTTATGATTAATCTTATATTGTTTTCTTCAGCTTTTTTATTAGCTAAGGCCTTTATTTCTAGTACATCTCCATTGTTAATCATATAATCTAAATCCAGTTGTTCCTCATTTTTATATAGAGAATATTTATTTTTATCTAATTTTAAATAATTAATCAAATCATAGATGACTTGAATCTCATTATATTCTATTTTGTCCTCATCTTTAAGCCTTATATTATCATTTGTTTTAACACCATTTACTTTTATATCATGTATCAATTGTATTTCTTCATTATCTAAGATTACCATCTTTTCAAATGGAATACAATCATAAAGATATGGTATATTTTTATTGCCTTTTGTTCCTTGTCTGATTTCTAAATAATCCCTATCATTTAGCTTAGTATTTATACTTCCAAGCTCACCATTTACATATATTTCAGCAGGCTCACCTAGTTTTCCACTTACAACTTTCTTCTTCCCATTTACATAGTAAATAAAATCTTCACCTTTTTCAGGGATTAATTTTCTTGGATTATAGCCAATGAGAACAAGGATATCTGCTACTTTTACCGAATCTGTATTAAATACTTTTAATTCTTCACCATTAACATATATATCCAAAAAATTTTTATATTTGTTATTTACACCTTCCATTGCAATACCAATAGGAGTAACTATATCTGGCCCTTTAAGCTCATCTGTTATTCCAATTATATTATCAATATGTGAAACATCCCTTATAGCAACTCTTTCTTTGGGAAGACCTAAATAGTTGGCAATGTATTCATTCAATCTAGGAATCTGACTACTCCCTCCTATTAAAAATACTGCACTTGGAGCTTTTCCATTATACTCAATAATTTTTTCGCTTATCTCTTTTGCTAAATTATCTATTACATCTTCAATACTTAAAATTATTTCATCTGTACTCATACTATGTACAATACCAACTATATCTTGAAATTCATGAATTTCTTCATCATTTAGGCTTACCTTTAACTTTTCACTAGAATCAAAATCCAACAAAAAGTTTTTAGCCAGTGATTCTGTTAACTCATCTCCTGCTGTTGAAGTCATTGCATATGCAACAATAGTCCCATCTTTAGTAATAGCAATATCTGATGTACCAGCACCAATGTCTACTAATGCTAAATTTAAGAGTCTCAAATTTTGTTTTATAGCTACATTTATAGCAGCAATTGGTTCTAAAGTTATATTTGCTACTTGAAGTCCTGCTCTACTTACTACAGCATATAGACTATCTACTACTATTTGAGGCAAAAATGTAGCTAAAAGATCTATCGCCATTCTTTCTCCCTTATGACCCTCGAGATTTTCTATGAAACTTTCATCTAAATAATAGCTAACTACACTGTATCCAATGCAATAATATTTTAAATCATTTTCTATATTTCCCGAAACTAAATCCTCTTCTGCTTTCTGTACTGCTTCTAGTTCAAGAGCTTCAATCATTTGTCTAGTTATCTCCATTGTTATGTCAATTTGTTTATCAATCTTCACTCTACTAGTCTTTAATGCCCTACCTGCTGCTGCAATTGAGACTTTTTTTAAAGTTACTCCCAATTTTTCTTCCAGTTCTTCTTTTACCTCTTTTACTACTTTGGTTACTCCTTCAATATCATGAATTTGTCCATCATACATATTCCTCTTATTGTGTTCCTTTATGGTACTTTCAATTATTTTGAAGTTCCCATCATCATATTCACCAACTATACCTATTACTGACCTAGTCCCTATGTCCAATGAAAATATTAACTTTTCTGGTTCTTTTATAACACTGTTTGAAATTTCCATATACATAACCCTCTCTTTTATATCTTCATTTAACATTATTTTTTCCTACCCTTTTATTTTAAGTTTTCTTTGTAATATATGCAATATTTGATTATTGGGCAAATTTCACATTTTGGTTTTCTAGCTTTGCAAATTCGTCTCCCATGAAATATTAACAGATGATGTGCTTTTGACCACATAGATTTTTCAATGTTTTTCATTAAATCTTTTTCCGTATCTAATACATTGTCACTACTAGATAAACCTATTCTATTTGACACCCTAAAAACATGAGTATCAACAGCTATTGCATCTACAGAAAATGCATTACTCAATACTACATTTGCAGTTTTTCTTCCTACTCCTGGAAGCTTAATTAGTTCTTCTCTAGTATTTGGAACTTGTCCATTGTGCTTATTTACTAAAATATCACATGTTCCCAAAATATTTTTACTTTTATTATTATAAAACCCACAACTTCTTATTTTTTCACCTAATTCTTCTTGAGATAAAGTTAAATAATCCTCAGGAGTTTTATATTCTTTAAAAAGCTTTTCAGTTACTTTATTAACTCTCACATCTGTACATTGAGCAGAAAGAATAGTGGCTATTAAAAGTTCAAAGGAATTGGAGAAATTTAGTTCTGCTTTTGCATCTGGATAAACTTCTTCAAGAATTTTTAAAATTTCACTAATCTCTCTTTTATTAAGCAATTTTTTCATATTATCACCTACAATATTTCAATACTATAATCTACAATTTCAACTCTACTATCCTTGTCAATAAACTTTATGATATTTGATACCATTTGATTTGCATGGGATGTGTCATTTGTAACACATGCAAAACCTATAATGGAAGTTTTCCAACTATCATTTAAATCTACTTCTGCAATAGAAACATTGAATCTAGATTGAATCTTTCCAATTAAACTTTTTATAACATGCCTCTTTTCCTTTAGTGAATCAGATTCATATATTAAAAGTTTAATTGTACAAGCACCTATAATCATAATATCACCCCATATATTAATCCTATATGTATTATATTAGAATAAATTAAGAGGGGGAACAACCCCCCTCCTTGTACTATTTTAATATGTTCATTTCTTTTCCTACTTTTTCAAACGCTGCTACTGCTCTGTCTAGTTGATCTTTTGTATGAGCTGCTGTTACCATACATCTAACTCTTCCTGTTCCTCTTGGTACTGTTGGGAATACTATAGCAGATACGAAAACTCCATTTTCAAGTAACTTTCTACTAAATTCCATAGTCTTTGCTTCATCTCCAATTATTACTGGAGTTATTGGAGTTTCACTATGTCCTGTGTTAAATCCTAATGTACCAAGTTTAGCTTTAAAGTATTTTGCATTGTCCCATAGTCTATCAGTATATTCTGTTGATTCCATAAGCATCTTAAGAGCTTCAGTTATAGCTCCTACAGCTGCTGGAGGAAGTGATGTACTAAATAGTACTGGTCTAGCTCTATGATTTAACCATTCGTACATTGTTTGACTTCCTGCTACATAACCACCAACTACACCTATTGCTTTTGATAATGTACCAATTGAGAAGTCAACTCTTCCATGTAATCCAAAGTGGTCAACTGTACCTCTTCCACTTTCTCCAAGTACTCCTGAACCATGAGCATCATCAACATATGTCATAGCTTCATATTTTTCTGCTAGTTCTACTATCTCAGGTAGTTTTGCAATATCTCCATCCATACTAAATACACCATCAGTGATAATTAGTATATTCCTGTATTTATCTCTGTTTTCTTTAAGTACACTTTCAAGACTATCCATATCAGCATGTTTAAATATAGCCTTGTCAGCTTTAGAAAGTCTTGTTCCATCTATAATAGAAGCATGATTTAGTTCATCTGAAATTATTAAATCTCCTTTTTCAGTTATAGCTTGAATAGTTCCAGCATTACAGTTAAATCCTGACTGATAAATAAATGCTGCTTCTTCACGTTTAAACTCAGATAGTACTTTTTCTAAGTTTTCATGAATATCCATATTTCCAACAATAGTTCTAACAGCACCAGAACCAACGCCATATTTTTCTACTGCTTCAATAGCAGCTTTCTTTAGTCTTGGGTGATTAGCAAATCCCAAATAGTTGTTAGAAGATAAGTTTATAACATTCTTCCCATTTAATATTACTTCAGCTTCATTTGCACCATTTAAAACAGGAAGTTTTCTATAAACTCCATCATCCTTTAATCCTTGTATTTTTTCTTTTAGATAATTTAATTCATGCACATTTCCCATGTTTTTCCCTCCTAATTTTGATTTGAGAAAAAGTTTAAAATTGTTCAAATATAGTATATCATATAATAAGGAATTTTTATGAAACATTGAATATTTTTTTATGAAAATATTTTAACAATCTTTGCATTTCTTCTTTTATATCTATATTTTTTTCCACTTTTATAGCCTCTAATACCACTTTAACACCTATATCATAATTAGTTTTAAGTATAGCCCAAGCTGCATATTCTCTTACTATTGGACTAGAATCTAATAATGCTTTTTTTAGCGTTGGAATATTCTCTTCATTTTTCATATTCCCCAAAGCTATCAAGCAATTTCTCTTCAGAACATTCTTTCCCCTCCAGCTTCCTGCCATAGATCCATATCTTTCTTTGAACTCAATATTTGATATCTCAAGCATTTCTTCTATATCTACAAATCCTTTGGTGTCCTTGGGTATAAATTCCTTTGACTTGCTTTTTACTGCTTCTCTATTTTTAGGACAGGCAAGTTGACAAACATCGCAACCATATATACTGATACCCATTTTATCCCGTAATTCATAAGGTATTCTTTCTTTAGTTTGAGTAAGATAAGAAATACATTTTTTTGGATTAAACTTATATGCTGCTTCTAATGCTCCTGTAGGGCAAGCTCGAAGACATCTTTCACAATTCCTACATTTACTCTGTACGGGTTTGTCACTTTCTATTTCTAAATCAGTTAATATATATCCTATAAAAATAAAGGAACCATACTTATCATTGATAATTGAACAATTCTTCCCATACCAACCTACTCCAGCCTTCATAGCCAATTCCCTATCTACAAGTGGTCCTGTGTCTACAAAAGACAAATATTTAAAATCGACTACTTTTCCTATTTCATGTACAAGTTTATCCATCTTGTCTTTTACTACTCTATGATAATCTTCTCCCCAAGATGACTTTGAAATTCTCCCTTTCAATTTATAGTTGGGATACTCATTGAAATCAACATTATAAGAAATACCTAATACAATAATACTCCTACAATTAGGAAATACCTCCTTAGGATTTATCCTCTTTTTTATATCACTTTCTTCAAACTCCGTTATCCTATTATTTTCAATTCTTTCTAATAGATAATCCTCCAAATTATCCAATCTATGACAATTTGTGAAACCGATGACATCTATTCCTACTTTTTTTGCTACTTCTACAATAAATTGTTTTAAATCCATGCTCATCTTCCTTTAATTTTCATTATATTTATTATATCATTTAGTAAGAAGTATGTAGTGAAAAAACGGAGGTGCACTTATGAAAAAATGGTACAATAAACTTTTCTTAAATGATATAAGAAATGCAATAGAAAAATATCATATGATAGAAAGCAAAGACAGAATACTAGTTGGACTATCTGGTGGAAAAGACAGTGTATTTCTATTGTACTCTCTTATACTATTAAGAAAATTTTCTTATCTAAACTTCGACTTAATAGGTGTTCATATAGATATTGGCATAGGTATTAATATGCAGGATGTAGAACGTTTTTGCAAAGAAAACAATGTAACTTATATATATGAATCTATTAATATTGTTGACAAAATATTTGACCAAGGTAAAAGCCCCTGTTACCTTTGTTCTAAAATGAAACGAGGAGCTTTGGCTAGAATAGCTAAAGAAAATAATATAAACAAAATTGCCTATGGCCATCACAAAACAGATGTAACTACAACACTTCTACTAAATCTTATATATACAGGAAAACTAGAAACATTTAAGCCAAATATTTATAATGAAAAACATGATTTAAAACTAATAAGACCTCTTATTTATATAGATGAGGATATCATTGACAAAATTGTAAAAGATGAAATTTTACCTTTAGGTAAAGATAAAGTTTGTCCTCAGGATAAACTAAACAAAAGAAGTAAAATTCATGAAATATTGAAAGAAATAGAACGTAAATATCCTGATTTTCAAGATAAAACGATAAAGGCTATAGAAAACTTTGATTACAATAATATTTGGAAATAACTATATTAACTAGTTGTATTCAAAATAAATATTATTTCTTTACATTAATTATGATATAATTACAATTGTAAAATAATTAAAGGAGTCATACAAATGTTCACATTTAGAAAAAAGATTCTTAAAAAATTTGATTTTGTACTGTTTATAACTGTAATACTTCTTTGTATATATGGACTTATAATGATAACAAGTGCAACAGCTAGTTTTGATAATCCTCGTTTTGTTAAAGTTCAAGCGATTTCTATAATTTTAGGTATTATAGCTATTATATTCCTTACCACAATGGATTATAAGTTATTAGGAAAATTCTATATGCCAATTTACGTATTTTCCAACCTACTATTAATAGCTGTACTTATCTTTGGTATTGGTGAAGATGATTGGGGTGCTAGAAGTTGGTTGAAAATTGGTGGATTTGTATTTCAACCTGCAGAATTTGTTAAAGTAGGGCTTATAATATCTCTTTCACAATTTATTGATAAAAATAAAAATAGTATTAATGAACCATTTGTACTATTAAAAATACTACTATTTGCAGCAGTACCTATAGGGCTAATACTTCTTCAACCAGACTTTGGAACAGCAGTTGTATTTGTTTTCTTCGTAATGGTTATGTTATTTGCAGCAGGACTTAAACTTAAGTACTTTGGATATGCAATTATACTTGGTATTATAAGTTTACCTATACTTTGGTTTTCACTAGATGATTTTCAGAAAAATAGAATATTCGTGTTTTTAGACCCAGAACATGATACCACAAATGCAGGTTATCAAGCAAGCCAAGTAAAAATCGCTATAGGTTCTGGAAAAATATTTGGAAGAGGATTGTTTCAAGGTGTACAAACCCAATTTGGATTTATCCCAGAAAAGCAAACAGATATGATATTTGCTGTTGTAGGTGAAGAACTAGGTCTTATGGGTGGACTTCTTCTTCTATCACTATATTTCATTATGTTTTATAGACTAATAAGGATTGCAAGAAATACTAAGGATACTTTTGGTTCTGTTATGATTTCAGGAATAACTGCTATGCTAGCAGTTCATATATGGGAAAATATCGGTATGACCATTGGTCTTATGCCAATAACAGGTATCCCACTTCCATTTATGAGCTATGGCGGTACATTTCTACTTATGAATATGATATGTATAGGTATAGCCTTAAGTGTAGGATTTCATAAAGAAGGTTTAAATTTCTGATGCTCATTAGGGCATCTTTTTTTATTTTAGTACCTTGCATAATAAGGTAGTGTAATATATAATGTAGTTAATATACCAGTGAAAAGGAGAAAATCAATGAATATACAATTTAAAAAAGGAGTTCTAGAGCTTTGTGTTCTTTCAATGCTTCTGGGAAGGGACTATTATGGCTATGAGCTGGTAGAGTATATATCTAGGTACATAGATATATCAGAAGGAACTATATATCCCCTTTTACGAAGACTTAAAAAAGACGGATATGTAACCACTTATTTAAAAGAATCTCAAGAAGGTCCTCCAAGAAAATATTATGAAATAACTGAAGAAGGCAAAAAAGCTTATGAAGAATTAGTTGCTGAATGGAATCATTTTGTTCAAGGGGTTAATACAATTGTTAGGGGGGAATATGATGACTAAAGGTGAGTATATTCAAAGCTTAAGAACTTATTTAAAAAGGCTTCCACCAGAAGAATTAGAAGATATCATCTATGACTATGAAGAACATTTCCAAATTGGATTATCCAAAGGAAAAACAGAAGAAGAAATAGCAAGGGAATTAGGAGATCCTAGAAACATTGCAAAAATGTATAATGTATCATCAAAAATTGATGAAGCTGAACAAAATCCATCTACAAAAAATATTCTTAAAGCTGTTTTTTCAGCAATGGCACTTGGTATTTTTAATTTTATTATTGTTTTAGGTCCTTTTGTTGCTATTATAGGTTTACTCATTGGATTATATGGTCTGTCCATAGGTTTTATTGCTGGAGGAATAAGTGCAATATTTGGTACAATGTTTGTTCCATTTTCCTCTTATCAAGTGACTTTTGGCGTTAACTCTATTACATCTATTTCCTTTGGAATAGGGCTTACCGCTTTAGGAGTATTGTTCTTTATTGCATGTATCTATTTTACAAAACTACTCTACAAAGGTACTATAAGTTATCTTAAGTGGAATGTTGATATTATTAAAAAATAGGAGGGGTTTTTATGAACGTAAAAAAACTAGTTGCCATTTTGGCAGGTATAACTCTTGTTGCTTTTGGTATTGCTTTTCTTTCATACAATTTATCTGGGCAACAATTAGGATTAAATATTAATCACAGGAACAAGTGGAATAATCACAGTGGCAAAGATTTTAAAGGACTAAATATAGATGCAGATGGCTCACAAGTAAAAATAGGTTTTAGCGGTATACATGTCAAAGATGAAGATGGTACCGAAGTGAAAATCAGTCCTAGTGGGGTATATGTAAATGACGGAGGTGAAGTTGTAGATATTTCACCAAATGGAGTATATGTAAACGGAGAAGAAGTGGATCCAGATGAATATGATGATTTTTCATGGAATGGGGATTGTGAAAATATCAATACGAGCAAAAGCGAAAATATAACAGATGTAAAAGATATAGTTGTAGAAACTTCCTTTGTTGATGTAAACTTTATTCCAGATGATCGCAGTGATGTAAAAATTAATTATATTGGCAAGATAAATTCAAACCATATTCCTAAACTTAAAACAAAAATATCTGGGAATACACTCTATATATATGCAAAAAATGACAAATTGATAAAACCATTTAGTGTTAACTATTCTGATTTGAAATTAGATATTTATGTTCCTAAAAACTATAGTAATAATATTAATATTATATCTACTTCTGGAGATATTGATATATCTAAAATGGATTTTAATGATTTAAATATAAGCACTGTTTCAGGGGATATTTATCTAAATGACTTGAAATTTAAAAATGTAGTTGTAAATACTACTTCTGGAGATTTGGACTCTTTAAATATATCATCTGATGAGTTTGTATTTAATTCTACTTCTGGAGATATTGAAGTAAAAGATGCCATTGGTGATATGCAGTTAAATACAACTTCTGGTGATATAGAAATTTCATATAAGGATTATAACAACGATATTAGTGCAAAGACTGTTTCAGGAGATTTAAAATTAATACTACCTAAAAGTTCAGATTTTCAACTTGAGGCAAAAACTGTTTCAGGAGAATTAAGATGTAATTTCCCTATAACTGTAAAAGAAAAACAAAAAAACACTTTAGTAGGAACCGTTGGCTCAGGAAAAAATAAAATAGACATCGGAACAACTTCAGGGGATTTAAATATTTATTCTAAATAGAAACGGGCGACCTTTGGTCGCCCCTACTGGTTAGTTTTAATAAACCATTTTATTAATTCTGTACCTATGCTTTTGGATTCTCTGTACATACCAGGGATTTCTTCTTTACTAAACCAATCAGCATGGATTATTTCATCATTATCTTCTTTTATATCTCCTCCTGCATATTCAGCAGTATAAGCAATCATCATTGAATTCGGAAAAGGCCAAGGTTGACTTCCAAAGTATTTGATGTTGTCTATTTTTATTCCTACTTCCTCAAACACTTCCCTTCTTACACATTGCTCAAAAGTTTCTCCAAGTTCTACAAATCCAGCTATTACACTATACATTCCATTAGGAAAATTTTTGTTATGTGCTAGTAATAGCTTATCTCCTTTGGTAACTGCTACAATTATAGCAGGAGATGTTCTAGGCCAAGTGGTAAATCCACAAGCAGGACAAATAAGAGCTCTTTCAGTATCGCTTTTTTTCTTTTCCATAGGATATCCACAAACACCGCAGTATTTATGAGTCTTTTCCCAGTTAAGTAACAATAGCCCTTTAGCTGCCATGAGAAAAGTCTCTTCTTCTAATAAAAATGTTAAAGGCTTTAAATCATATTCAATATATCCATTAGGTAATTTAAAATCATCTTTTACTTCTGCCTTGTAACAATTAGCTCCATCAAAAGCTCCTATACAATCTATGTGTTGCAAATTTGCATTTAATTGTCTTAAATCTCTTCCTCTTAATAATTTAATCTCTTCGTCACTTGAATTTACTATTATTTTTCCATTATTGTATAGTAAGCATAAATCCTTTTCACTTTCATCATATATTGGATTGATTGAAGACTCAAATCTTAAATACTCGGTCATTTTATCACTCCTATTTTTGTTTTTTTTCTTCTAAAAAGCATTTCCTACACAATGGTTCATATTCATCTGAAGCACCTATTACTATTCTTTCCTCATCTTCTGATTTTCTATGACTTACCCAAGCATCCGTACCACATTTTGCACATACTGCATGGTGTTTATATAGATAATCTGATATTGGCATAAGTTCTTTAACTATTTCAAAAGGCTTCCCAGTGTAGTCCATGTCAAGACCTGCAACAACTACTGTCAAATCTTTTTCTAAAAAACCTTTTATCCCTTCAATTATTTCTTCTGGATTTCCACCTAAAAATTGAACCTCATCTATTGCAATAACATCTGGCTTTATCTCTTCACAATATTCTTTGATTTCATTAATATCATTTACTAATATTGCACTAACATAAGTCAAATCGTGAGTTACAATTTCATTTTTTGAATATCTATTATCAACTAAAGGTTTAAAAGCTAATGTGTTGTACCCTGCTATTTTAAACCTTTTGATGTCTTTTTCTAAACTTGAAGTTTTGCCTGAAAACATTGAACCAGTATGCACTATTAATCTTCCTTTGTATTGATGCAATTTTTTTCCTCCTTAAATAATATTTCAAACTTAATTATAACATAAGCTTTTATTATTCACACATAATTGTTGATTTGAATATGATAAATTAACCATATTTTTGCAAAAGGAGGAGGACCTGTGGAGAAGAAAAAAGTAGTCGAAATAAAAAGTATATGTATGAACTATCATACCCTGAAAGGTGAAACAGAGGCTATCAAAGATGTAAATCTTGATATATATAAAGGTGAAATAGTAACACTAGTAGGTCCTAGCGGTTGTGGAAAATCTACTCTCCTCTCAATAATTGCTGGACTTATTAAACCGACAAAAGGAGAAGTTTTGATAAATGGGAAAAAAGCAACAAAAACAGCCAGTGATATTGGATATATGTTCCAAAGAGATCATCTGTTTGAATGGAGAAATATTCTTCAAAATGTCCTAATTGGACTAGAAATACAAGGAAAAGTAAATGAAGATAATTTAAAATATGCTGAGGAACTTCTTGAAACCTATGGATTAGGTGAATTTAAAAACAGCTTTCCTAGACAACTCTCTGGTGGAATGAGACAAAGGGTTGCACTAATAAGAACACTAGTAATAAAACCAGATTTACTCTTATTAGACGAGCCTTTTTCTGCACTTGACTACCAAACCAGACTAGCAATTGCCGATGAAATAGGAATAATCCTTAAAAAGGAGAAAAAAACTGCTCTAATGGTCACCCATGATATTGCAGAAGCCATTTCAATGGCAGATAGAGTTGTGGTTTTGACAAAGAGACCTGGAACTATAAAGGATATTATTCCAATTAAACTAAGTTGTCCAGAAGATATTAGAACTCCTATGAAATGCAGGGAAGCTCCAGAGTTTAGACATTATTTCAATAAAATATGGAAGGAGCTAGATGTCCATGTATAAAAATATATCTACAGAACATGAAGAATATATAAAAAAAGTTAAGAAGCGAAAAAAAGCCATCTTTATAACTCAAATTTTAATATTGGTAATTTGGTTAGTTCTATGGGAAATATTAGCTCGATTTGGACGTGTAGACACTTTTCTAACAAGTTATCCATCTGAAATTTGGAAGTTATTTTTGAACTACACAAAAAATGGGGGTTTATTTTATCACGTAGGTATTTCCGTATTTGAAACAGTAATAGGGTTTTTAGCAGGTACTATATTGGGAGTAATAATTGCAATAATTCTATGGTGGTCAGATTTTCTAGCAAAAGTATTAGATCCTTATTTGGTAGTATTAAATAGCCTCCCTAAAACAGCTTTAGCCCCTATAGTCATATTGTGGGTAGGTGCTGGATATTCAGGAATCATAGTGACCGCTATTACAGTTTCCATAGTTATTACCATTATGAATGTATATATTGGTTTCACTAATGTTGACGAAGACAAAATTAGACTATTACAAACATTTGGAGCTACTAAACTTCAAATATTAAAAAAAGTAGTACTACCTTCTAATATTCCTACTATCATAAGCACTTTAAAAGTAAATATAGGTCTTTCATGGGTAGGAGTAATAGTCGGTGAATTTCTAGTATCTAAAGCAGGAATTGGATACTTAATAGTCTATGGAGGGCAAGTATTTAAACTAGACTTAGTTATGATGAGTGTATTTATACTTGCAATAATATCAGCCATTATGTATCAACTAATTGCCTTACTCGAAAACAAATACATGAAATGGCAACAGCAATAAAAGTCAGGTGATATTGATTCATCTGACCTTTATTGTTATTAATATTCATTAGTATTGGCAAAACTTACAATCTCTTCATACGTTGGAATTGATGGCTGTGCACCAAATTTGCTTACAGCAAGAGCTCCTGCTATTACACCAAATTGAGTCGCTTGAAGAACATCTCCTGTTTTTATGAAATTAGTTGTAAATGCTCCTGTAAAAGCATCCCCAGCAGCTGTTGTATCAACAACTTTAACTTTTGGTGTTGGAACTACTTGAGAAATCCCTTGACCAAATACATAAGCACCCTGAGCTCCTCTTTTTATAACAACATACTTTGCACTACATCTATTGACTAAAATTTTAGCAGCTTCACAAGCAAGCTCATCTGTAGAAGGTAGTATGCCTGTCAGTGTATAGGTTTCAGTTTCATTTGGGCTTATTACTGTTATTCCTTTTATTCTTTCCAATGGAAAATCCATTGAAGGTCCTGCATCAACAATCACTGGAATATTTTTTTCAAGGGCAAGATTACAAGTATATACTACAATTTCTTCCGCAACCTCAAACTGTAATAACACACAATCAAAATGTTTTTCAAATGCTTTATCTATATTATCCTTAGTAATATCCATATTTGCACCAGAATAAACAATAATTCTATTTTGCCCTGAATTATCTAACATAATAACTGCAAGTCCAGTATTGTTACTTTGTGAAACTTGCAAATAATCTAGATTTAGATTTGCATCTTTAAGCTCGTTTTTTAATTTTAATCCATTTGTATCATTGCCAATGCAACCTAAAAAATATCCATTTCCACGAGATTTTGCTACTGCAATAGCCTGGTTAGCACCTTTCCCACCAGGTACAGTCACATATTTATCACCTAAAATTGTTTCACCTGCATTAGGAACATGTGAACATGACAGAACTAAATCCATATTCACACTTCCAACAATTAACACTGAACCTTCCTTCATTATATAAATGCCTCCTTAAAAAAGTGGACCAGATACCAATATTATATTAGCATAAGGTGTACATTCGCCAGTACGTACACAGGACTTTGTTTCACCTACTAATTTTTTAAACTCCTCATGACTAACATAATCCACTCTGATATTTCCCAAAATTTTTAGAATCTCATCATTTAATTTGGGTGAAAATGCTTTAATTTCTTCTGCAAGTATAGCTGCTTCTGGCTCTAATTCATTTAAAACTACCTCAAGTGTTTCTAAAAATGTTGGTACACCTTTTTTTAGAGCAATATCAATCCTCTTTGTAGTATCTTCAATTGGTAACCCACAATCCGATATTGTTATAGTATCCTTATGCCCCATTTGAGCAATTGTTGATAATATTTGAGAGTTAAGTATTGTACAGTTTTTCAAAACAATTCTCCTTTTTAAAATTTTTCAACGTAATTACAAATATAGTTTAATGCTTCAAATGTTTCTTCATATGTTCGAAGGATAAACGCATGTGGCATCCCCTCATAGATTTTATAATCAACAGTAACTCCAGCATCTTTTAATTTTTTTGCATACATCAAACCATCATCTAGTAAAGGATCACATTCTGCTGAAATGAATAGTGCTGGAGGTAATCCTGTAACATTCCTAGCCAAAAGTGGAGAAATGTAAGGATTAGATAAATCATCGCAATCATTAGTATATAATGCAATAAAATCAACACCTTTTCCATCAGCATCACCACCAACAGGTGCATAAGCCTCTGCTGACTTTTTATAAACCTTACCTGATAAATCTGTAGCAGGATAAATCAAAATTTGATTTGAAATCTGGAATTCTTTTCTTTCTTTTGCCATTAAGCATAATACTGCTGAGAAGTTCGCACCACTACTATCACCGCAAACCATCAACTTAGAAGCATCTACATTTAATTCTTTTTTATTTTCAATAATCCATTTAATTGATTCATAACAATCCTCAAGTCCAATTGGAAACTTGTATTCAGGTGCAAGCCTATACTCTACTGAGCAAACAATAACATTCGCATTACATGCAATATAAGATGGAACAAAGTTATGTGTCTCAACGCTACAAGTTATAAAACCACCACCATGAAAAAATACTACCACAGGTAAAGGCTTGTCCATGTTCTTTGGCTCATAAACTTTAATTGGTATTTCTGACCCATCTTTTGTTTTAAAGCTAACATATTTCGTATTAATTTTATCATCAACAGAATATGGTTCTGTAAGTTCTTTATAGAACTTAGCCTCTTCAGTTACAATTTCCTTACGCTTATCTGCCTCAAAACAAGTGAAAAAATCTGGCTCCATATTTACCTTTGGGTTTAGAGGACCATATTTACATTCAGTAATTGTCTCCATTTTTATCATAATCAAAATCCTTTCTATCCATAAATATAAATTATGTTATATTAGGCATTAGCTTTCTTTTCCTTTTTTCTCTTTGAAAAAATAGCACCAACCTTATTATCAAGTATTACAGCAACTAAAATTAAAAGACCTTTACAAATCATAGTAATATATGGATTAACTCCATTAATTGTTAAACCATTGTTAATTGTACCAACAAGTAAGCAACCAATAATAGTACCTAATACAGTTCCTTTACCACCACTTAGAGAAGTTCCACCAATAACAACTGCAGCAATTACATCCATTTCTATACCATTACCTGCATCTGGTCTTGCCATATTAAGTCTTGCAGTAGTTACAATCCCAGCCAATGCTGCTAACATACCAGTGTATGCGTATGCCATTACTGATGTCTTTTTAATATTTATACCAGATACACGTGCAGCAACACGATTACCACCAACAGCACATACATTACGGCCAAATCTAGTCTTGTTTAATATAATTGCAGTAATTATTGCTACAATTAACATAATTATAACTGGTATTGGAATGATACCCCAATAGCCTGTCCCTAACTGTAAAAATTTTTCATCAAATTCAAATATCTGAACACCACCACTATATAACCATGCTATTCCACGATATACCTGCATAGTAGCTAATGTAGCAATAAAAGGATCCAGTTTAAATGAATTTGTTATCAAACCAGTTATAGCTCCCATTATAGCACCAATACATAAAGCAGTTAGAATACATATTATTGTAGGAATACCTGCTTTCATCATATTTGCACAAATTAACGCTGAAACTGATAAAACTGCACCAATTGACAAATCTATAGAGCCTGATGTAAGAGTTAAAGTAAAACCCGATGCAACTATAGCAGTTATACTAACTTGTCTAAGTATATTAATAAGATTTTTCTTAGTTAAAAATATAGGCGAAGTAAATGACAATATTACGCATAGTAAGATAAGTATCGCTAAAATTTTATACTCAATAAAAAAGTTTCCAATATTACTTCCGATTTTCTTTATTTTTTGATTCAATGTATTTTCCCTCCCTTTGAAAAATTGCAAATTTAATTGCCAAAAGCATATTCCATGATTTTCTCCTGTGTTGCTTCATCACGATTACATTCATAAGTTATTTTACCTTCACGCAACACTAGAATCCTATCACTCATTCCTAATACCTCTGGCAATTCGGAGGAAATCATAAGAATTGAAATGCCCTGATTTGCCAAATCATTTATCAATTTGTAAATTTCAGATTTAGAACCCACATCAATACCTCGTGTGGGTTCATCAAGAATTAATACCTTCGGATGCCTCAATAACCATTTAGCTAATACAACCTTTTGCTGATTTCCTCCGCTAAGCTGCCCTGCCAGCTGCTGTTTACTTGATGTTTTAATATTGAGTTTTTTAATCATCTCATCACATGCACTGTCATCCTTTTTTTTGTTTATAAAGCCAGCTTTACATAACATTTTAAGGATAACAATAGTAATATTGTGTCTAATTGGAACACCTAGAATAAGGCCTGATAACGCACGATCCTCTGTAACCATTGCAATTCCATTATTAATTGCATCTTCTGGAGAATTTATAGTAACTTTTTTCCCATCTATATAAACTTCACCACTAGTTGGTTTGTCAATTCCAAATAGTGAACGCACTATTTCTGAACGCCCCGCACCAACAAGTCCAGAAATACCTAATACTTCACCCTTATGCAATTGAAGATTCACATTATCAAAAACACCTTCTCTAGTGAAACTTTTTAGTTCCAAAACTACTTCACCGATTTTAGGTTCTCGCTTAGGAAATAAATTATTAATTTTTCTTCCTACCATCATGGAAATCAACTCATCTGGATTAGTCTCACTAGTTATTAAAGTATCAATATATTTAGAATCTCGCATAACAGTAATTCTATCGCAAATATTAAATAATTCGTCCATTTTATGTGATATAAATATAATTGATACACCATTCTTCTTTAAAACATGAATGATGTTAAACAAAATTTCTACTTCACGCGCAGTTAACGTTGAAGTAGGTTCATCCATAATAATTACATTGGAGTCAAAGGATATTGCACGAATTATTTCAACCAATTGCATCTCAGAAATACTTAGTGATGAAACAGTTCTTTTGCAATCTAAATCAATATTATATTTGCTCATCAAATTCTGTGCTGCTTGTTGCATCTTCTTCTTATTAATGATATTTAGATTTGTAAATTTATCTTCTCTACCAATCCAAATATTTTCAGCTACTGTCATTTCTGGTACCAGACAAAGTTCTTGATGTATCATTGAAATACCTGACATTAATGCATCATTAGGACTTTGAAATTTGACTTTCTTATCATTTATAATGATGTCACCACTATCCTGAGGAAACACCCCAGATAAAATATTCATTAATGTACTTTTGCCAGCACCATTTTCTCCTATTAGTCCAAGCACTTCTCCCTTTTCAAGCTTTAACTGTGCATTCGATAATGCTTGTACACCAGGAAAAAATTTATTTATATCATTCATTTCAACAATATAATTCATTGTTTTCAACTCCTTAGCTTAACAAAACCTAAAATCTGTATTCTTTAAACTTATTGATTATTCACCAATAGTAAAGTTATTTACCTTGTCAGCATTTTCTTTAGTAATTATTGTTGGAGCTATAAGAATTTGATGGTCATATTTTTCCCCATTCAAAAGTCCATTTACAGTTTCAATACAAGTTCTACCCCAAAGTGCAGGTTCCATTAAGCCAGTCATTGACATTTCTCCAGCTTTTATAGCAGAAATAGCAGGATCTTCACCATCACAACCAACAATTAGAACATCACCAATTTTATCTGCACCCTTTACAGCTTGTAATGCAGCAACTGCAGTTCCATCATTTTGACCAATTATACAATTCATTTCTGGAAATGCTTGCATCCAGTCTTCAGTAACTGTCATTGATGAAGAATAATCACCTGTTGCAAGACCATCTTTGTCACCAATAATTTCGAAACGACCAGCATCTATATATTCTTTAAGTGAACTAACTAAGCCTTCATATCTTGCTTTATCTAATGGAGATCCAAGAAGTATACGTAAATAACCAACTTTTAAATTAACATCTGGGTTTTCATCTAGATATTTAGCAATATATTCTCCTTGACATTCTCCTACCATAGTGTCATTAGCACCTACAAACACATCATATTTATCATTTTTAGTCCATGTTGAAGATTCAACTAGTGGTATTCCTGCTTCTTTAATTGCATCAACTGAAACACCTAATGCATCCGCATCAACAGGAAGTAGTATAAAAGCATCTGGATTTGTTGCAAGTAAGTTTTCAACGTCACTAATTTGTTTCTCTACTTTACCTTGAGCATCTACCATTTGTAATTCAATATTATTATCTTTTGCATACTCTTCAATTGCTTCATAAAATACTTTGTGGAAGTTATTGTATGTATTGATTGAAACAGCCACTTTAACTTTTTCACCTGATTTAACTTCTGTATTATCTTCTGTATTGACCTCTGTATCTGTTTCAGTTTCAGTCTTTCCACATCCTGTTGCTAAACATGCTATTAAAACTAGTGATAAAATTAAACTTAAAATTCTTTTCATTTTCATTTTCATATCCCTTCCCTTTCTTATTTTTTAGAATTTGAAAACTTAATATTTTATAGCTTGTTTTTTTACATTTATTTGATTAAAATCACCTCCTCTATTGGTCTTAAAATATATATTTATAGAGACCCAATTTTAAACTGTGCCTCTAATAATCAATTTATATTCCAGTTCTTTTGTATACAGCGGAACCTCATTTTCTATATGGTCAATTAACATGGTTGCCGCCTCTTTGCCAAATTCATACGCAGGCTGATGTATAGTTGTTAGAGGTGGATTTAGATATTGTGAAAGATAAATATCATCAAAACCAATAATCTTTACCTCATTAGGTATTTGAATGTTTTTCTCATCAAAAGCTTTTATAGCACCAACTGCAATCAAATCATTTCCACAAACAACTCCATCTACTTTACATGATGTAGATGAAATAATTTCATTTACACCCCTATATCCTGTCTCTACATTATAATCTTCTAGATAAATAAGTTTTTCATCTATCACAAGCCCATTACTATTTAACGCCTCTTTATAACCTATATATCTTTCATTAGATGAAATATGTTTAGCAGAAATAAAAGCAATCCTTTTACAACCATAATCAATAAGTTTCTTCGTTGAATCATAAACTGCCTTTTGTGCATCAATAAATATCTTTCCAACTTCCTCTTCTATCTCTAAATCACGGTCTACCAGAACCATTGGCACACCACTTTTTATAAACTTCTCAACATTGCTTCTCTTTAGGGACCTAGTAAATATAATACCGTCAATCATATATGAAGTTAAAAATTTAAAACACTCTTCTTCTTTCGTAAAATCATTATCTGTATTACAAAGTAATACACCAAATCCTTTTTGTTTTGCAACATCCTCAATTCCTTTTGCTATTTCAGGGAAGAAAGGATTTCGAATATCTGGCAACACAAATCCTATCATTTTTGATTGTTTCATCCTAAGCCCTTTAGCTACAGAATTAGGATTATAGTTATTTTCCTCAATAACCTTCAAAACCCTACGACGTGTCTTTTCGCTAATATGTTGATCATTATTATTTAATATTTTTGAAACAGTTGCACTTGAAACACCTGCTAATCTAGCAATATCTTTTATAGTTACCTTCAAAATATCTCCTCCAAAATTAAATTAGGGTAATCGTTTACCTCTTTAGGTAAACGATTACCTAAGATGGATAATATAATTATACTATTTTAATTTTTTTTGTCAATAAGGTAACACTAATATACTATTACATTTTACTTTTTCTATTTAGCTCATTTAATACAGTACTAAAATTGCAATTTAGAAGTGGATAAAACCTATAACATATCAACTTAAATAATAAAGGCAGAGAATATTCTCTGCCTTCTAAATTAATCTACATAATAAATCATATTATCATGCAATCTTCTTTTATTTATCTTGTTCTAATTTAGCTGGTCTAAATTTTTTATTAATATATATATACATTAATACTAATATTAACGTTACAATCAATCCTGCTTCTGGTGTATACTTACTTCCTGTTAATATACTTTCTTTAAACTGAAAATTTATAAATACTTCTTGTCTATCTAGTAGCAAACTTTGAGTTAAATTCCATGCCAAATGATATCCAATAGGAAACATAAGAGAATTTGTATACATAACTATTAGACATAACAATACTCCAATAATACTAGCATTAATCAGTCCTATCCAAAAATTAGCTGTTGCTGAATATGAAAAGAAATGTAAAGCTCCGAAAAATATCGAAGAAACTATTATAGCTATTTTGAATGAATATTTCCTAAATAAATCTAAAAAAATACAACCTCTAAACAAAGTTTCTTCAAATAATGCAACAGCAATATAAACAAAAATACCAGAAAAAATAACAGGAATGGTATTTCTTAAATTCTCCCAAGAAACCTCAAATGTTCCAATCCCTAGAATTAATAAAATTATAGGATATAATAAAAAAAGTATAAATCCTGCAAGTGCTCCTTCTCCAAATAGTTTCCATCCTCTATTGTCTAAATTTATAAGATAAGAACTAGTATCTTTTTTGAAAAAAATTTTCCCTATTAATAAAACTAAGCCAAATAGAATATAGTTACTAATTCCATTGAATATATCATCAATCATTTATATAAACTCACCTCTTTTCTTTTTTAACAAAAGTTAGTAAGTTAGTGCCGAGGGAGAATATTATATTTTATTAATCCAAGTATTAATAAATGCAATGGATAAAATATATAAAAAATCCATTTTGTATTTTTACTTCCTCCACGTTCTCCATTATACTTTGACAAAAGTGGAATAGCCAAGAATACCCCCATTTGAAATATTTGTTCATACCAGCTACTCTCTTTAAAAATTAACATAATTAAAAAGGAGGCTGATACAGGAATTGAAATCATACTAAAACTCAATACTTGCTTTCTGAAATCATCATGATTTATACCAAAATAAAGTACCCACAATACCGCTATAAAACTCCAGTCCCCTGGAATCGCTAAGATGCATATAACAGATATTAAAATTATTTTTGTATTCTTATTTAATTTTTCATTATTATAAATTATTAATGAGACTAATCCAAGAAAAAGAGTATATATTACACTTGTTTGAGTTTGAAATTGAAATCCATCAGAGAAAGAAATAGGTAATTGACCAGTCATAAAATAGCAATATGGAATATGTGAAATTATTGCGAAAATTCCAAGCCTTAAAGCGTATTTTTTTATATTATGAGTATGATAGTATCCCTCTGCTATGAAATAACACATAATAGGTGCTGTAATACGACCTATAACATGCATTATTTGCCCTAATAATGTCCCCATCGGAATAAATGCCCAGGCAATATGGTCAATAAGCATTGCAAAAATAGCAATCATTTTCAGTGTAAATGATGACATACCAGTTTTACTCGGTTTTGTAGTTAACTCTTCCATAAACATCCTTCCTTCTTATTTAAATTTAAGTATTTTTTGTTAATATAATTATAACAAATTAAGTAGAATTTTGCTTTATATATCTACAATTAAAATTATTTATAAGTGAAAGGAGTATAGTCTCCTATTGCTACATAATCATATTTTTTTGCTATCCAATTAGCAATGCTATAACAACTTGACTTTATTTGTTCTCGTCTCTTGTGGTAAGCATTGTCTAATGCTTTGTTTAGCTTTGTCCATCTTTTGCTTGGTAGGTAATAGCTTCTCCCTGTTTCTGTTTCTATTAGTTTTGATTTTCTGCTGCATAAATCTCTCTTTGATTTTATTTCATCTATTACCTTGTCCCAATATTTTGTTTGTGGCAGTTTTTCAAATTCATAACTTACTCCAGTATTATCTATGGCTACAAAGAAGTTTTTATGATTTTGGTCTATTGCTATCCATTTGTTTGTTTCTTTTTTGTCTATGTCTTTTCTTTCTATACAAAATATTGCATAGAATTTGTTGCCTTGTTGTTTGCATAATCTGAAGTTTTTTATTTTATCTGTGTTTCTTAAATTTAAATTTTCTTTTAGTTTTCCTATTACTTTTATTCTTTTATTTTCTTTATTTATTCCTAAGGTTATTTGTAAATTTTTGTTTTCTATTAGTTTAAAGCCTTTGTTTGGTTCATCATAATATAGTGAAAACCAATGTTTTTTCCATGATTTGAATTTAGGATATCCTGTTTCATTGTTGAAAAATTTTTTGTATGTTTCTTTCAGTCTTATTGCTGTGTTTTTGAGTGGTGATGAATGTACTGTATTCAAAAAAATAAACTCTTGCTTTATTATTGGAACTTGATTTCTTAAGTTCCTTCCTGTCAAGAGTTTTTTGTCATTATTATTTTCTTTATAATCTTTTATTGTCATTTCCAAAAGATAATTGTATAGCCAATTACATATTTTAGATTGTCCATCTAGAATTAACTCATCTTCTTTTGTAAAGATAACTTCTATTTTTCTATTGAATATCATTACATTCATTCACCGCCTTTGGCTATTTGAATAGTTCCTTGTTTTTTTTCAATTCTCAGATAATTTAGGGGAACGATTGTTAGCATTCGCTACATTTTCATTCCCCTTTGCGTCATTAAGTCATGATGATTAGTAAGCTAGTTCTGGGAGAGAATACTTCTTCCGGCTATTAGGTTTACTCCTGTGTCTAAGAGGTTTTCTATTATTATGTCTCCTCCATTTATTGGAGCATAGGCTACTACTTTGTTTATAACTTTCATAGCTTCAAACATCTTCTCTTTTGGTATATCTCCTTTGGTGACTACTGGAAGCCTTTTCAATGAGCTATTTTTAAGCACTACTGTACTTGTTAGAACTCTTGTAGGATTAGTTACTTCCTTTATGCCATAATCTTCTCCTCTTTTGCAGGTGTTCCCTTCAACTGTATAACCTCTTGGACTTTTTTCATCCTTTTTTATGGTAAGTCTACATCCTCTAGGACATACTATGCATATTTTTTCATATACATCCACCTTACTCCACCTGCCTTTCTACCGAAACTGTTAGTTCACGAATATTGTTTTCTTTCAGCAGTTTAGAGTCCAACACTATCTCTTCCATTTCACCAGGTGTTAGCTGCATTTTATTTATCTCTTTTAGTACAATATCATTTCCCTTTACAACTAGTTTGGCATTTTTATAAATATCCGTAACCCTCATTAGTAAATTTATATGCTCATCTAAGTTTTCTACCCTTATCACTTGAGGTACAATATATCTAATTCCTTCGCCAGCTTTTGTTTTTACCACTTGACCACCACATACTAACTCACCTTTCACATATCTTGCTGCACATCTACCTGCCTTATAGCTTTCCCTAGTCACATTGTCTACCAAATCATGAACATGAACTACATTTCCACAGGAAAATATCCCCTCTACACTTGTCTCCATTGATTCATTTACCACTGGTCCATTAGTTACAGGATCTATTTCTACATTAGCCTTAGTAGAAAGTTCATTCTCTGGAATAAGCCCTATTGAAAGAAGTAATGTATCACATTCATAATAAGTTTCTGTTCCTGAAATGGGCTTCTTATTTTTATCAACCTCTGCTACAACCGCTCCTTCAATTCTATCTCTTCCCTTTATTTCAATTACCGTATGATTTAAATATAATGGTATGTCATAATCATGCAAACATTGAACAATATTTCTTGTAAGTCCACTGGAATATGGCATTATCTCCACTACTGCCTTGACTTCTGCACCTTCTAATACCAACCTCCTAGCCATTATCATTCCAATATCTCCTGAACCCAATATTACTACTTTCTTACCTACTTGATATCCTTCAATATTTATAAATCTTTGAGCAGTTCCAGCAGTAAAAATACCTGAAGGTCTAGTTCCTGGGATAGATATAGCTCCTCTTGGTCTTTCTCTACAACCCATTGCCAATATAATAGCCACTGCCTTTATGTTCACAAATCCATCTTGCTTATTAATATAACTTATTTTCCGCTTTTCATCTATATTTAAAACCATAGTGTCTAACTTGTATTCTATGCCCATACTTTTCAACTCATTAATAAATCTTTCTGCATATTGAGGCCCAGTTAATTCCTCTTTAAATATATCTAAACCAAATCCATTGTGAATACACTGTTTTAGAATTCCACCTAGTTCGTTGTCCCTTTCTAATATAAGAATATTTAAAACTCCATTTTTCTTAGCTTCAATAGCTGCTGCCAACCCTGCAGGACCACCTCCGATTATTACAATATCATATTCGTACATTTTCTATACCCCCTTCCACTTCATCTACTTCTTTGGTTGGTCCTGTAAGTATATATGAATCTTTAGTATCTTTGACTACCTCTGTTATATCTACTTCTAATTCTCTAGCCAATATTTCCATAACTCTTGGAGAACAAAATCCACCTTGACATCTTCCCGAACCTGGTCTTGCTCTCCTTTTAACTCCATCAACAGTTCTAGCACCAGCATTTCTGTGTATTGAGTCTACTATCTCTCCTTCAGTAATAGTTTCACATCTACAGATTATCCTTCCATAACTAGGGTTCTCTTTGATTATCTCATTTTTCTCCTCATCTGATAATTCTTCAAATCTTATCATCTTTCTCCTTCTAGGATTGAAATCATCCTTTTTATTTAATCCATCAAATACATTATCAACTAGCCTAACTACATACTCCGCAATTGCAGGTGAAGATGTAAGTCCTGGTGACTTGATTCCTCCTACATTTATAAATCCCTTCACATCGCTTGCCTCTCCTATGATAAAATCCCCCGTACTAGAATCATTTCTAAGTCCAGTGAAATTAGTTATAGTCTTATTAAAAGGTATTCCCTTTACACTTCTACCTACAGTATCTCTTAAATCCCTTAGTCCTTCCATAGTAGTTTCCTTAGATTCCTTTGTTGGAACTATTCTATTATCTGGCCCAATCATCATATTTCCATGAACAGTTGGAGTAACTACAACTCCTTTTCCATAAGGTTTAGGACATTCAAATATAGTATTATTAGTTAATTTTCCTACACTCTTATCCAAAACATAGTATTGACCAGCTCTAGGAGTTACCACATACTTTTCCTCTGACACCATATTGTTAATCTCATCTGAATAAATTCCAGCACAATTTATTACACATTTAGCCTCTAATGATCTTTTTTCGGTTTCAATACTAAAACCTTCTTCTAGCTTAGTAATATTTTTAACCCCATTATTTAAAAGTAACTCTACACCATTATCTATTGCATTTTCAGCTAGTGCTATTGCCAATTCCCAAGGCCCAACGATTCCAGCTGTAGGTGCATATAGTGCAACTATTACCTCATCTCCAATATTAGGCTCCATTTCTAATACTCTTTTTCTATCAAGTATTTCTAATTTTGGCACACCGTTTATTTGACCTCTCTCATATAATTCTCTTATAGTTTTTTCATCTTCTTCATCAAATCCAACTACTAGAGAGCCTATTCTCTTAAATGGCACATCTAATTCTTCACAAATCTTGTCAAACATTGGGTTTCCCTTGACATTAAAAATAGCCATCTTTGTTCCTGGTTTTGCATCATAACCAGCATGAACTATTCCTGTATTTGCCTTGGTACAGCCATTTGAGATATCATTTTCCTTTTCTATAAGTATAATACTAAGTTTATATCTTGAAAGTTCTCTAGCTATAAATGTTCCTATTATGCCTGCCCCTATTATTGCAACATCATACATCCCCATCATCTCCCCTTTAAAATGAGATAACTTAAATATTATCTTATATGTATATATACTTATTTACCCCATGTATTTATTCTCTGAGTCAATAATATTTCCCATAAATAAAGTGATTAAGAAATTTTCTTAACCACTTTATTACTTACCTAATGAGTAAAAGGACCATCCCCTGACTCAGTCACTGTATAATCACCATGCTTTACAGATGACATACAAATAAGGGCTAATGCAAAGGCGATACATGAATATATAAATAATGGCTTATAGCTTCCTACCAAATCTCTTATAAAACCAAATAGTACAGGACTTATAATAGCTGCACATGATGAAAAGAAATAATAATACCCAGTATAAGCTCCTACCCCTCCTTTCGGTGCCATTTCAACTACCATTGGGTAAGAATTTATATTGATTAATGCCCAAAATATTCCCCCTATGACTAAAAACACAACTATAGCTGTAACATTTTTCATAAAAATAAGTGGCATAAAAACCGCCAAACATCCTATTATTCCTGTTAGTATTGTTTTCTTTCTTCCTAATTTAGTTCCAATAAATCCTGCAGGAATTGCAAATAGTAAGAATGATAGTGAAAATGAAGTTAAAACTATAGAAGCTGTTCCTGGATTTATCCCCAATACTTTTTGACCATAAAGTGAAAAGAAAGTTTCTACAGCATTAAAACCTGTGAACCAAAAGAATATTGCAAATAGTATGAATATCAGACTCCTATTTTTAGCCACATCCTTTTCTACCTTTTTATCATCTTCATTGTCTTCTTCATATGTAATTTTGGGTTCTTTTATAAAAGTATATAGTAGTATAAGTGCTAATATCATGATTATCGATGACATGTAAAAAGGATAAGCTGTATCTTTTTTGTATAATACCCCACCTAATCCATAGGCAATAACTGCTGCAAGTCCACCCATGAAGTTTATAACACCGTTAGCCTTGCTTCTAAGAGGACTTGGCGTAACATCTGGCATCAATGCTACTGTTGGAGCTCTAAATATGCTCATACAAAAATTCATACATATTACAACAAACATAAGCATTGGCAAACTATTGGTATTTGGTATAATAGAACAAAATATTGCTGCTAAAGGTACTCCTACTAATAGATAGGGCATTCTCCTTCCAAATCTATTATTTGTTTTATCGCTTAAGGCTCCAAATAGTGGTTGAAATACCACTGCAAATAAATTATCTATAGTCATAATTGCTCCAATAATAGTAGTACTCTTTATATAATTTTCTAGCATAACTGGAACGAAAGAATTGTACACAGGCCAAACAATACTCACCGCAAAAAAACCTAATCCAAGTACAAAGGTTTTCTTATAGTCCAGTTTCATTAAACATCTCCCCCAATTTAAAAAATATTAAAGATTCCTCCCTAGGAGAAATCTTTAACTATTATCATCTCCAGCTTTTGGATATCCCAACCTATCTAACACTATATCATATCCATCAGCACCATAGTTTAAAGACCTATTTATTCTACTGATAGTAGCTGTACTAGCCCTTGTTTCAGCTTCAATTTCATTATAGGTTTTATTCATCCTGAGTAACTTTGCAACTTCAAGTCTCTGGGCTATAGATTGTATTTCTTTTATTGTACATATATCTTCAAAAAAACGATAACACTCTTCCATATCTTTTAATTGTAGTATTGCTTTGAAAAAAGAATCAACTTGTTCATTTTTTATTTTAGAATCATATTTCATTTTAGAGCACCTCCCTTATCTATTAAATTCTACTTTTATTTGAAAATTCCTTCTAATAAACTAATTAATTTTTATTCACAATGTGGAGATAAAAAACTAGGAACCTTAATAAAGATTCCTAGTTTTTATCTAAAATAGTCCTATTATTTTTCCATCTTCAAGTATATCCATTCTATTTGCTGCTGGAACTTTTGGAAGCCCTGGCATTGTCATTATCTCACCAGTTAGTGCTACCAAAAATCTAGCACCAGCAGAGATTTTTATTTGTCTTACTTCAATTATAAATCCTTCTGGCCTACCTAAAAGCTTAGGATCATCAGATAGTGAATATTGAGTTTTTGCCATACAAATAGGCATTTTGTCTAGTCCTAATTCTTCAATCTGTTTTATATCCTTTATGCATTTTTGAGTGAAGTCTACATCTTTAGCACCATAGATTTCTTTTGCAATCTTAGTTATTTTATCTTTAATACTGTCATTTTCATCATAGAGAACTTTGAAATCTGAAGGTTCATTTTCTATTACCTCTACAACTTTCTTTGCTAATTCTACTCCTCCTAAACCACCTTTTGCCCATACTTGAGTTTGAACTACTTCTACCCCTAGTTCTTTACACTTGTTAAATACCAATTCAACTTCTCTTTCAGTGTCAGTTGGGAACTCATTTATAGCTACTACAATAGGTACATTATATTTCCTTACATTTTCTATATGTTTTTCAAGGTTGGCAAAACCTTTTTCTAATGCTTCTAAGTTTTCTGTATTTAAATCTTGTTTTAAAACTCCACCATGAAGTTTTAAAGCTCTAACAGTAGCAACAATTACTGCTGCATCTGGTTTTAAACCTGCCATTCTGCATTTTATGTCGAAGAACTTTTCGGCTCCTAAGTCCGCACCAAAACCTGCTTCTGTAACAGTATAATCAGCTAATTTTAGAGACATCTTTGTAGCTAAAACACTATTGCATCCATGAGCAATATTTGCAAAAGGTCCACCATGTATGAAAGCAGGAGTATTTTCAAGAGTTTGAACTAAATTTGGCTTTATTGCATCTTTAAGTAATAATGCTAATGCACCTTCTGCATCTAAGTCTTTTGCACGAATTGCTTCTCCACTGAAATTATAGCCAATTACAATGTTTCCAATTCTTTCTTTTAAGTCAATTAAATCATCAGCAAGACATAATATAGCCATTATCTCTGAAGCTACAGTAATATCAAAGCCATCTTCTCTAGGCATTCCATTTGGCTTTCCACCTAAACCTACAACAATATTTCTTAAAGCTCTATCATTCATATCTAATACTCTTTTCCAAGTAATTCTTCTTGGATCAATTTGCAATTGATTTCCTTGATGTATATGATTATCTATTAAGGCTGAAAGTAAATTGTGAGCTGCTGTAATTGCATGTAAATCTCCTGTAAAATGTAAGTTTATATCTTCCATAGGAAGTACTTGTGCATATCCTCCACCTGCTGCACCACCTTTAACACCAAAACAAGGTCCTAATGAAGGTTCTCTAAGTGCAGATATAGCTGTTTTGCCAATCTTATTAAGACCCATACTTAATCCTATGTTAACAGTGGTTTTTCCTTCCCCTGCAGGAGTAGGGTTAATTGCTGTTACCAATATTAACTTGCCATCTGGTTTATCCTTTAATTTTTCTAAAACATCTAAGGATACCTTAGCTTTGTACTTACCATAAAGCTCCAAATCATTTTCTTCAAGTCCAATTTTTTCAGCTACTTCTATGATTGGTAGCATCTTACCTTCTTGAGCTATTTGTACATCAGTTTTCACTTTTACTCCTCCTTATTTTAATAATTTGATCCTTTGATTAATAAGTTTTCTATGTGTTTCTTTATTATTCCCAAAATAATATCATAAAACTAAAAATTCATTCTTTTTCTTATATCTTCCATAAATTAGTTTAACATATTTTTAAGAATTTTAAAATAGTTTTGATTTTAATATATTAATTTTCAAAAGAAAAAGGAGACAAACTCACGTCTCCTAAATGTCTGCAATATCATTTCTATAACAAATGCCTTGAAAATCAATTTTTTCTATATTGTTATATGCACATTTTCTAGCTTCTTCTATAGTATCACCAAGACAAGTTACAGACAGTACCCTTCCTCCATTTGTTACTAATTCACCATCTAATATCTTTGTTCCATTGTGGAAAAGTAATATATCTTTATCTAAGTTTTCTATACCACTTATTTTAAAACCTTTTTGGTATTCAATAGGATAACCCTTAGATGTAGCAACTACTGTAACACATTTTTTATCCGACCAAATTAAATCATCATCTCTAAGAGTTCCATCAATTGTCTTTTGAAATATGTCTACTAAGTCATTTTCAAGACGAGGAAGTACAACTTCTGTTTCAGGGTCTCCAAATCTTACATTGAATTCTAATACTTTTGGACCGTCTTCTGTAAGCATAAATCCAATAAACAATACTCCTCTATAGTCAATGCTTTCTTCATCTAATCCTCTTCTTATTTTTCTAAGTATTTCCCTCTCAATTTCTTTTTTTAAATCCTCAGTTAAAACTGGGTTTGGAGAAAAACATCCAACTCCTCCTGTATTTGGTCCCTTATCTCCATCAAATATTTTCTTATAATCTCTAGCACTTTCCATTGGAACAATTTTTCCCTCTGTAACAAAGCAAAGTAAAGACATTTCTGTACCAGTTAAAAACTCTTCAATTATGATAGTCTCTCCAGCAGAGCCAAATTTTTTACTAACGATCATATCTTCAATTGCATTTACAGCTTCTTCTTTGTTTTGGCATATTATAACTCCCTTACCCAAACACAAACCATCTGCTTTTATTACCAAGGGATACGTAAATTCATCAAGTCCATCAATTGCTTCTTCTTTAGTTTTATAAACTCTATACTTAGCAGTTGGAATTTGATATTTTTCCATAAATTCCTTTGCTACTATTTTGCTTCCTTCAAGTATTGCACCTTCTTTTTTAGGTCCAAACACTCTCAATCCATTTTCCTCAAACACATCTGCAATTCCATCAACCAGTGGATCTTCTGGTCCTACAACAGTTAAATCTATTTCATTTGTAATTGCAAAGTTCAAAAGTAAATCTATATCCTTAGGCGATATATTCACATTTTCAGCAATACTAGCTGTTCCCCCATTACCTGGTGCACAGTATATTTTAGACACTCTTTTACTTTGAGCCAATTTATATATAAGTGCATGTTCTCTACCACCACTACCTATTACCAATACCTTCATCTCATCACAACTCCTCTCTTAGAAGTTTAATGTTTAAAATGTCTCTTATGCGTAAATATCATTGCTATGCCAGCTTCATCAGCTGCTTTGATTGAATCCTCATCTCTAATAGAACCTCCCGGCTGAATAACTGCAGTAACCCCAGCCTTTCCTAAAGCTTCAATAGAATCACTAAATGGGAAAAATCCATCAGAAGCCAATACACTTCCAACCACTTTTTCTCCTGCATGTTCTATTGCTTGTTCAACTGCCCATATTCTATTAACTTGCCCCATACCAATTCCTATAGTAGCACTATCTTTTACCAACACTACAGAATTAGATTTTACATTTTTTACTGCCTTCCAAGCAAATAGTAAGTCTTTCATTTCTTCTTTGCTAGGCTCTGTTTTAGTAACTATTTCTAAGTCTTTATCAATAATTTCTGTATCCAATTCTTGTACTAATATCCCACCAAGAACTTTTTTTATGTCGTAAGTCTTATAATCATTTTTCATAATATCAGGAACTTCTAATATTCTAACATTTTTCTTAGAAGTAAGTACTTTTAGAGCTGCTTCTGTATAAGAAGGAGCCATCACTATTTCAATAAATATTTCATTTATCAATTTTGCAGTATCTACATCTATTTCCCTATTTGCTGCTATTATTCCACCAAAAATAGATACCTTATCACATTCATAAGCCTTCTTATATGCTTCTAAGATAGTATCAGCACTACCTATTCCACATGGGTTTGTATGTTTTACAGCTACAACTGTAGGTTCTTCAAAACTCTTAAGTATTTCTAATGCTCCATTAGCATCATTTATATTATTAAAAGATAGTTCCTTTCCATGAAGTTTATTAGCACCAGCAACAGTGCCTGAAAGATCCCCTATTTCCTTATAAAAAGCTGCCTTTTGATGAGGATTTTCTCCATATCTTAACTCTACTTTATCTTCAAAAGTCAAAGTAAGAGTTTCAGGTAAAAATTTATCATCTAAACTCATGAAATAGTTTGAAATAAGAGTATCATATTGACTTGTATGTTCAAATACCTTACAAGCTAAACGTCTTCTAGTATTAATTGAAGTTTTTCCTTCAGCCTTTAGTTCACTAAGAACAACTTCATAGTCCCTTGGATCAACTATTACAGTTACATATTCATAATTTTTAGCTGCTGCCCTAATCATAGAAGGTCCACCGATATCTATATTTTCAATTATCTCTTCATGAGTAACTCCTTCTTTTTGTATAGTTTGTTTAAATGGATAAAGATTGTTTACTATCAAATCTATAGGAGCTATGTCTAAACTTTTTAATGTCTCTACATGTTTCTCATTGTCTCTTACATGAAGTATTCCACCATGAATTTTAGGGTGAAGAGTCTTTACTCTTCCATCAAACGCCTCAGGAAATCCTGTTACATCTTCAACATCAATTACTTCCAATCCAGCTTCTTCTAATACTTTTTTAGTTCCACCAGTTGAAATTATTTCCCACCCTAAGCTTTCAAGTTCTTTTGCAAAATCTACAACTCCACATTTGTCCCATACACTAATAAGAGCTCTTTTCATATTATCACCTCTATAATATAATCACTTTTCTTCCATTTAACTTAATCTTTCCTTCACAATAAAGCCTTACTGCTTCAGGTAATGCTTGATGTTCCACTTTAAGTACCCTTTCCTTCAATGAGTCAACATTATCATCATCTTTTACTTCCACTACCCTCTGAAGTATTATTGGCCCTGTGTCCGTTCCCTCATCTACAAAGTGTACAGTAACTCCAGTATATTTCACACCATATTTTAGTACTTCCTCATGAACCCTTTCTCCATAATACCCTTTCCCACAAAAGCTAGGTATTAAAGATGGATGAATATTTATTATTCTATTTTTATATTCTCTTATGAATTCCTTTGAAAGAACCTTTAGATATCCAGCTAGTACTACCAAATCTACATCTCTTGCTTTCAATTCCTCTGTAATTCTTCTATTGTAATCTTCATCTGAGTCATAGGATTTTCTATCTATCCATAGGGCTTCAATATTTTCTCTTTTCGCTCTTTTTAATCCAAAGGCATCTTTTTTATTAGATATAACTGTTACAATTTTTCCGTTAATATATCCACTATTAATATGATCTATTAAGGATTGAAGATTTGTCCCACCACCAGATATTAAAACTCCTATCTTTAGCATAGTTCTATCTTGTTCTCCCCTCTTTTGATTTCACCAAGAACTACAAATTTCTCATCTTTTGATTTTAATAATTCTATTATACCATCTACATCTTCTTTCCTTACAGCAAAGACCATACCTATACCCATGTTAAATGTATTGTACATATCATCTTTATTTATTTTTCCGTATTTTGCAATCACATCAAATATTGGAGGAGTTTCTATATGACTTGTATCCACAACTGCTGTAAGTCCTTCTGGTAACATTCTAGGAATATTCTCATAAAAGCCACCACCAGTAATATGACAAATACCCTTTATGTCAAATTTTTCTACTAAATCAATCATTGGATCAGTGTATATCCTAGTTGGCTGCAATAGTTCTTCACCTAATGTACACCCCAATTCAGGAATATATGTGTCTACACTTAAGTCATTCTTTTCGAAAAATATATGTCTAACTAGAGAATAACCATTGCTATGAACTCCGCTAGAAGGAAGACCTATAAGTACATTTCCTTCTTCTATCTTAGAACCATCTATTATTTTTTCTCTATCTACTACGCCTACTGCAAATCCTGCAATATCGTATTCATCTTCACTGTAGAAACCAGGCATTTCAGCAGTTTCTCCACCTATTAGGGCACATTTACCTTTAACACATCCGTTTGCAACACCTTCAACTATATTTGACATTTTTTCAGGTACAAGTTTTCCTGTTGCTATATAGTCTAAGAAGAATAAGGGCTTTGCACCCTGACAAAGTAAGTCATTAACACTCATAGCTACACAATCTTCTCCTATGGTGTCATGGACATCCATCATAAATGCAATCTTAAGCTTAGTTCCAACTCCATCAGTGCCTGCTACCAATACTGGTTCTTTATAGTTTTCTGAATCTAGTGCAAATAACCCTCCAAAACCACCTATATCAGATATAACTCCTTTTGTATATGTCTTTTTTATAAACTGTTTTATAAGACTTACTTCCTTGTATCCAGCTTCCACATCTACTCCTGCTTCTTTATAGGATTTACTCATAAGAATCCTCTCCTTTCATTTATAAGTCAGAGGGACAGCGCTTAACTTATTCAATATTTAATTCTGTAGGATAATTTTTATCAAAACATCCTGTACAAAATACATTTTCTCCCCCTGCCCCTTTTATTAATCCTTCCAGAGAAATATAACAAAGTGAATCTGCTCCAATATACTCTCTTACTTCTTCTACTGATTTTTCTGAAGCAATTAAGTTCTGTTTCTTTGGTGTATCCATACCTAGATTACAAGTGTGAAGTACCGCTGGTGAACAGATTCTTACATGAACTTCCTTTGCTCCAGCATTCTTTAACATTCTCACAATTCTAGACATGGTAGTTCCTCTAACTATAGAATCATCTACTAATACTAATCTTTTACCCTCTACATTTTCTCTCAATACATTAAGTTTTATTTTTACTCCTTGTTCCCTCATTTCCTGAGTGGATTCAATAAAAGTTCTACCAATATATTTGTTCTTAATTAAACCTTCATCATAAGGTATTCCAGAGGCTTCTGCATATCCTATGGCAGCTACTGTACCAGAATCAGGTGCTGAAATAACTATATCTGCTTCTGCTGGACATTCACGAGCTAGTATTTTCCCTGCCTCTCTTCTTGAAAGATAAACGCTCTTTCCATCAATTTTACTATCTGGTCTTGCAAAATATATGAATTCAAACAAACAAAGCTTTCTATTATATTTTTCTTCACTTTTGATGCTCTTTATCTTATTATCTTTAATAACTACCATTTCACCCGGTTCTACATCTCTAACAAATTCTGCTCCTATAGTATCAAAAGCACAACTTTCCGAAGATAAAATATAATCTTTTCCTAATTTTCCTATACAAAGTGGTCTAATCCCATGAGGATCTCTTACACCAATAAGTCTATCTACAGTCATTAAAACCAATGCATAAGAACCTTTTATTATCTTTAGGGTCTCTATAATTGCTTCTTCTATATCATCTGAATGAAATCTAGCTATTAGATTTGCTATTACTTCCGTATCTATATTAGTTGAAAAAATTGTTCCTTCATCTTCTAGCTTTTCTCTAAGTTCAGCTGAATTAATCAAATTGCCATTGTGAGCAAGGGCTAAAGCTCCTTTCTTATAGCCTACTACTAATGGTTGAGCATTTACACTAGAAATCTTCTCTCCAGCTCCAAGCCTTACATGACCAATTCCAATATTTCCCCTCAATCTTTTTAGGACTTCTTCTGGAAAAACTTCATGAGTTAATCCTAAATCTTTATGATAATCAATAAAGCCATTGTTGTTTATAGCTATTCCTGCACTTTCCTGTCCTCTATGTTGTAGTGCATAAAGACCATAATAAAGAATCTTTGAAATGTTTCTATTTTCAACATCATATATTCCTATTATTCCACCCATTTTATCACCCTCTTAACTCTTCATCCATTTTTTCTACTACCTTTGCCATTTCTTCTTTATAATCTTTTAGTTTTTCTCTTAAGCTTTCATATTTAATGGACAATATCTGCACTGCTAGTATTCCTGCATTTTCCCCACCATTTATTGTTACAGTAGCTACAGGAACTCCACTAGGCATCTGTACTACTGAAAGAAGAGAATCCAAACCATCCATAGTTGATGATTTTACTGGAAGTCCTATTACAGGCAATGTAGTCACTCCTGCTATAACTCCTGCTAAGTGAGCAGCCTTTCCAGCAATAGCAATGATTGCTTCTATACCTCTTTCTTCAGCACTACTAGCAAATTCTATGGCCTCATATGGAGTTCTATGAGCAGAAATAACTCTTACCTCGTATTCTACTTGAAACTTTTCAAGTATCTTTATGGCTTTATCAGCAACATCCTTATCTGATATACTTCCCATGACAATAGCAACTTTCATATTATCCCTCCTATCTAAAATATCCAACTCCGGCTTCGAATATTTTTTGATCTTTGTTTCCAGGTATGTTCTTTATAATATCTTTGCCAATTCTCTCTGAGTGACCCATCTTACCAAGTATTCTTCCATCAGGACTTGTAATAGCTTCTACAGCTTCTATTGATCCATTTGGATTAAAATATCCATCATAAGAAGGCTTTCCATCAAAATCCACATATTGTGTAGCTACTTGACCATTAGCTATTAATCTATCCATTGTTTCTTTATTAGCAACGAATCTTCCTTCTCCATGAGAAATAGGTACAGTATGAATATCCCCTACCTTTACATTGTTAAACCAAGGTGAAAGATTTGAAACAACTTTTGTCTTAACTATAGTGGAAACATGGCAACCTATACGATTGAAAGTAAGTGTTGGTGATTCATCTTCTATATCTCTTATTTCTCCAAAAGGTACCAAACCTAGTTTAATAAGCGCTTGGAATCCGTTACATATTCCTAACATTAATCCATCTCTATTTTTTAATAGTTCCATCACAGCTTCACTTATATACGGATTTTTGAAAACTGTAGCTATAAACTTACCAGAACCATCTGGTTCATCTCCACCACTAAATCCACCTGGTATAGCAATGATTTGACTGTTATTAATGTGTTTAACCATTTCATTGATTGAGTATTCGATATCTTCACCAGCTAAGTTTTTAAATACAAATGTCTCTACTATTCCACCAGCTTTTTCAAAAGCATCCTTAGTATCTAATTCACAGTTAGTGCCAGGGAATACTGGTATAAACACCCTTGGCTTAGCAATTTTAATCTTAGAAGTTGTTTTAATACCCTTGTCATAGAAAATCTCTCTTGGTTTTCCATCTACATCTTCTTTTATTGAAAATATATCGCTAAGTGGTTTTTCCCATTCTTCCACAAGTTCATTTAATAATATCTTTTCATCATTTACCTTTATATAATCTCCATCATTAGTTGAACCAAGTATTTCGATACCAATTCCTTCAAAAAGTTCTTTTACATCTTTATCACTGCTAATTTCAAGTATTATAGAACCATATCTAGGTGCAAATACCTCAAAATCGATTTCTTGTCCAAAAGTAAATCCAATTCTATTACCAAAGGACATTTCACTTATACTTCTTGCTATTCCACCTTCTTTTACGCTAGTTGCAGACAATACCTTGCCATCTTCAATTAAATTAAATATTCTAGTATAATTCTTATCTAATTCTTCAAAATCTGGCATTCCATTTTCATCTATCATAAGTGGAACTATTACCACATTATTTCCTCTACCTTTAAACTCTGGAGATACTACCTTGCTTGCCTTACCTGTAGTTACTGCAAAACTAATAAGTGTAGGTGGAACATTCAATTCATTAAAGGTACCTGACATACTGTCTTTACCACCAATGCTAGGAATATTTAAGTTCTTTTGAACTAAATATGCTCCCAATAATGCACTAAAAGGTTTACCCCATTTTCTTTCATCTTCACCTAACTTTTCAAAGTACTCTTGGAATGTAAGTCTTACCTTTCTATAATCTCCACCAAAAGCAACTATCTTAGCCAACGATTCAATCACCGCATACATTCCACCATGGAATGGACTCCATTTTGAAATCTTTGGATTAAATCCATATGTCATCATAGAACAAGTATCTGTTTCCCCTTCATATACAGGGATTTTCCCTATCATTCCATCAATAGGAGTTTGTTTGTGTTTTCCACCAAAAGGCATTAACACAGTTTTCGCTCCTATAGTGTTATCAAACTTCTCCATCAATCCTCTTTGGCTACATGTATTTATGTTTGTCATATTTGAAATCCAAGCATCTTTTATAGCAGTTGACTTTTCAACTTCTGCTGGCAATAAATCAAAATAATTGTTGCCACTTGGTTCTTCTACAAATACCCTAGTCTTTTTTCTAACTCCATTAGTATCTAAAAAGTCTCTACTTATATTAACTATTTCATCTTCACGCCAATTCATAACAAGTCTCTTTTCACTTGTAACTTTTGCAACTAATGTTACTTCAACATTTTCTGCTTCACAGTATTTAACAAAACTATCTACATCTCTATTGTCAATAACTACTGCCATTCTCTCTTGAGATTCTGAAAGTGCTATCTCTGTCCCATCAAGCCCTTCATATTTCTTTGGAACCTTATCTAATTCTATATGCAAACCATCTGCCAATTCACCTATTGCAACAGATACTCCTCCTGCTCCAAAGTCATTACATCTTTTGATCATTTTACTTACCTTTGAATTTCTAAATAATCTTAGGATTTTTCTTTCAATAGGTGGATTTCCCTTTTGTACTTCTGAACCACAAGTAAGTAAAGAACTTTCATCATGTTCTTTTGATGAACCAACAGCTCCACCTAATCCATCTCTTCCTGTTCTTCCACCAACTAATAGCACTAAATCTCCTGGTATAGGAGTTTCTCTTATTACATTTTCCTTTAGACCAGCACCTACAACTGCACCTACTTCCATTCTCTTAGCTATATAACCTTCATCATATATTTCTCTAACATAGCCTGTTGCCAATCCTATTTGATTTCCATAGGAGCTATATCCCTTCATTGCCCCTAATGTTATCTTTCTTTGAGGTAATTTACCTGGAAGAGTCTCTTCAATACTCACTCTTGGGTCTCCACTACCTGTAACTCTCATAGCTTGATATACATAGCTTCTTCCTGAAAGAGGATCTCTTATAGCTCCACCAAGACAAGTAGCAGCTCCACCAAAAGGTTCTATCTCAGTTGGATGATTGTGGGTTTCATTTTTAAACATCAATAGCCATTTTTCAATCTTGCCATTTACATCTACATCTATTTCAATGCTACAAGCATTTATTTCATCTGATTTTTCTAAGTCATCAAGAATACCTTTCTTTGACATTTCCTTTGCCATTATAGTACCCATATCCATTAAACAAACTGGCTTTTCCTTAGCTTCATGAACATATTCTCTAGACTCAAAATATTTCTTTAATGTCTCTTCAAAAATCTTTTTATATTGGCCTTCTTCAATTTCTATATTCTCAATACTAGTCATAAAAGTTGTATGTCTACAGTGATCAGACCAATAAGTGTCTATTACCTTTAGTTCAGTAATAGTAGGATCTCTTTTTTCTTCATTTCTAAAATACTCCTGACAAAATAATATATCTTCAAAATCCATAGCAAATCCAATTTTATTTCTAAAACGCTCTAATTCATCTTTAGACATATCTATAAAGCCATTAATTATTTCTACATTTTCTGGTTCTTCTAATTCTGTATAAAGAGTAATTTCATCAATTGCTACTTCTCTTGATTCTACTGGATTTATATAGTATTCCTTTATTCGCTTAATTTCTTCATCAGTAACATCACCTTCTAGTATTACCACCTTTGATGAAGCAACATTGTATCCCTTTTTCTCTGTAAGTATTTCTAAACATTGGGTTGCTGAATCCGCTCTTTGATCATATTGACCTGGAAGAAATTCTACACGAAAAGTATAATCACCATTGTCTACTGGAAATTGTTTAAAATATACATGATCTACATTTGGTTCTGAAAAAACAGTTACTACTGCTTTTCTAAATTCCTCATCTGATATATTGTCAATTTGATAATAATTAATAACTCTAACTCCTGTTAAGCCCATTATGTTAAGATTCTCTTTAAAGTCCTTTAGTAATTGAATAGCCTCTACATTATAGCCTTCTTTCTTCTCAACGAACACCTTTTTTATACTATCCATAAAGAAGCCCTCCTTAAATATAATTAGCCCAGGCGAGTAGGTATAAGCGAAACCTACCCGCCCGGGCTTTTATCCCATCGGTGTAATATTGGATCCCCAATATTTGTGCCGCTTGGACCAGACAAGATTAACTTCGGAACCCTAGGCACACTTTCACTCACAACTTCCCATCTCTATTATGAGAAATGTATGAGTATTTATGTACATATCATCTATCTATATTCATAGTATCAGTATTGTTTATGTGTGTCAATAGTATTTTAAAATAATATTTTATAACGTTTATTATATGGTGAACTATAAGTTTGAATATATAATATATGTTTAATATATAATAAACATAATAAAGCAAGTCATGGGATAGTCCCTCAAACATAAGGGATGGTTGTTTTTGTTTGAAATGATAAACATAAGCCCCGCCTTGCGTTTCAACTATGTGAATGATATAATTTACAATGAAATTAGAAGAATCTAATTTTTAAATAAACCATGAAGGTTACTTGCTTTCTGAAGAATGCAGTTAATATAAATTTCATCTATGGAGGTAATTGAATGAAAAAATTAACTACAAAAAAACTAGTACTTTCAGGGTTATTTTTGGCTTTAGGCCTAATGTTACCATTTTTAACAGCACAAATACCAAGTATCTCAAACAAATTATTACCAATGCACCTACCAGTTTTACTTTGTGGTTTTATAGTAGGATGGCCATATGGTTTAGCAGTAGGATTTATTACACCAATACTTAGAAGTGTGCTATTTACAATGCCACCAATGTTTCCAACTGCTACTGCAATGGCTTTTGAATTAGCAGCGTATGGTTGTATAGCAGGACTAGTTTATAAAACTAGACTTAATAAAGATACAAAAGATATATATGTATCTCTAATCATAGCTATGTTAGGTGGTAGAGTAGTTTGGGGCTTAGTAAGCTATATACTATATAGTTTTGTTGGTAATCCATTTACATGGAAATTCTTTGTAGGCGGAGCATTTATAAATGCAATTCCAGGTATCATTGTTCAATTAATACTTATTCCAATAATTGTTTCTGCCGTTGAAAAATCAAATATTACAACAAATGCATAATTACAATATGAAAAACTCAAGCAATATACTGTTGAAACAGTATAAACTGCATCAGAAGATGCAGTTTCAAAATTTTGATATATTAATTGAGCTAATTGATACTCTCCTATTAACAAAACAAGTTGTAAATGTAGCAATTGATGGTAACAGCGGCTCTGGAAAAACAACATTATCTAAAATATTAAGTAAGATATATGATTGTAATGTATTTCATATGGATGATTTTTTCTTAAGACCTGAACAAAAAACAAAAGAAAGGTTAGAAGAGGTCGGAGGAAATATTGACTATATAAGATTTAAAGAAGAAATTATAGATAATTTATATAGTAATCATAAATTTCAATATCAAATATATAATTGTAAGCAAATGGAACTAACTGAATTTATTACAGTAATCCCTAAAAAATTAAATATTATAGAAGGGGTTTATAGTATGCACCCAACATTAATAGATAACTATAATCTAAAAATCTTCCTATCAGTTGATAAAGATGAACAAAGTAAACGCATACTAAAAAGAAACGGTCCACTAATGCATGAAAGATTTATTAATGAGTGGATACCAATGGAAAATAAATATTTTAAACAAATGAAAATAAGAGAAAAAAGCGATATAGTTTTGTGAGTAAATGAGTCAGGGGACGGTCCCCTGACTCACTGCCCAGAACTACAAAATGCTCTCTTATATAATAAACTTGAAATTCCAATCATTATTGCACTGAAAAAAATTGAAGTATATACCGTAGTACGACTAATAAAAAAACCAATCAACATTTCACCAACAGGAGTGGCAATCAATTGAAAAAGCCAACTTACAGATAAAACACGGCTTAAAATATTCTTTGGCACTTTTGTCTGAAAGGCAACGGATACCGACATCTGCATAGGCATAGCTGCTGCAACAGTTATACAACCAAAAATTGTAATGAAAACAACAGATACAGGTATAGATATAATACCCTTTATTCCTAAATAGGTCACTATGCTAATTCCAAATATAGCAAATGAAATAATCCCTGTCATCTTCCAAAGTATTTTTTCAGTAGATACCTTTTTTACAAATGGCACTGCAAATATAGGTACAATGATACTCATAGTAGCAGCTATTGAATTATATAAACCATAAGTATAACTACTCAATTTATACACTTCTCGCATTAGATATATGACCCCTACAGAAAAAGTAGCAGAAAAAAAGGCATCTACCAATATTCCTGTAAAAATATAACGATTGAAAAAATAATCATTTTTAATAAATTTGAATCCTTCAATAAAATCTTCTTTTATGGTCTTCTTTTCAATTTCCTTATTTATGACAATTTCATTTTTTGTTTTAATGAGTTTTTGTAAAACACTTGCCACAAGATATAGAATAGCTGAAATACCAAGAGCACCAGATAATCCGAGTTTTGCATAAATAATAGCTGCAAGCATTGGTGATGCAACGTAGACAATTCCATCATCTACTTTAGATACTGTAACTGCTTCATTGATTAAATCTTTATCAACAATCTCCGAAATAATAGCTTCTGATGGCCCTGCATAAAAAATCTTGCCAATTTCCAATCCTATAACAATAATATAAATAAAACCAACAGTTAAAGAATGAAAATTTCCTATAATCCAAAATATAGATAAAAACAAACAATTAGCCAATGTAATACCCGACATTAATTTTATCCTCTTGAAACGATCGCCTATAACCCCTGCAAATGGAGTCAAAATGATTCTAGGTACAACAAGTATAGCAAGCATGGAAGCAAATATTGTTGCTGAACCCGTAAGATCCAACACATACAAAGATAATACAAACTGTAAAACAATCCCCGCTGACATGGCTATTGCTGAAGCAATCCAAAAAAACAATAATTCTTATCGCTAAGTAATTTTTTTACTTGCATCTTATCTTCCATTTTTATCTCCCTTTCTTGGTTCTTTATTCATAGTATTCTTCAGCTACCAATACAAAAAGTATATATTGATATTGATTATCATTTTCAATGCCTTTGTACAAAGATAACACTTTTTAAAATTTATATCTATAAATATTTTCTGATTTTTTTGACTTTTCAATTAATATTTAAATATGGTTTTAAATAACAAAAAATAAAGGAGAATCCTATTTTCTATAGAATTTTCTCCTCTTCTCTACTTATATTTAATTATTTATGTTTAACCCATTTCCATTGTTTATAAAATACCTAATATTTTTTTATGCCAGGCATTTTTAATATTAACTAAAACCCCTTTACAATTGCAATACCTGCACTTGCACCTAGTCTAGTTGCGCCTGCTTCAATTAAAGCTTTAGCTTTTTCAGCGTCTCTTACACCACCTGAAGCTTTAACGCCCATGTCTGGTCCTACAGTTTTTCTCATAAGTGCAATATCTTCAACTGTTGCTCCACCAGTAGAGAACCCAGTAGAAGTTTTTACAAAGTCTGCTCCTACTTCTTTACTGATTTCACAAACACGTACTTTTTCTTCATCTGTCAACAAACAAGTTTCGATAATAACCTTAACAAGAGCTCTTCCTTTAGCTACTTCGACTACTTTGGCGATATCATTCTTAACATAGTCCCATTCACCACTTTTGATCTTTCCACCATTAACAACCATATCTATTTCTTGTGCACCATTTTTAATAGCTTCATCTGCCTCAAATACTTTTGAACCAGTTGTAGTTGCTCCTAAAGGGAATCCAATAACTGTACAAACTTTTACAGATGAGCCCTCAAGCAATTTACTGCAAAGAGGTACATAACTAGGATTGATACATACAGAACAAAACTTATTATCAATAGCTTCCTGACATAACTTCTTTATAGCATCCTCAGTTGCATCTTGTTTTAATAATGTATGATCAATCATTCCAGCTACTTTTGATTTTAAATCTATATTCATTGTTATTCCCCTTTCATATGACAAACTTATATTAATTTAGTAACATATGTTTTTCAACAATTATATTTTATTTCTAAAGAAAGATTAACATAATCAATAAAAAATGTCAATTATCTTTCCCTTATAATCCATTACATGAAAAAACAGTTCATACAGGAATCAAACCACCCTATTACATGTAAAATCATACTAAATCAAATCTCTTTGGTGACTGGTTCAAGTATTCATTTTCCTATTGTTCAAATAATTTTGCTAAACTTTTAATTTTTATCATTTATATAATAAAAAACTTTTCTGCCTAGTTAATTGTTCCAATGTATAAGATCCCTTGTAAGTTATTAAATAACTTACAAGGGATCTTTTTTACATGAAATATTTATTTTCCTGTATCTATATTATTTATTTAAAATTTTTAATTATTTCTTCATAAATTTGAATGTAGTTGTACGGAACTGGTTCTCCTTCTTCTTCTTCCTCTTCTTCATCGTCTCCACCTTGAATATATTTAACAAGTTCTCCTTTGTCGTTCATGAAAAAGATAGATGGAAGGTATTTAAGTTCTTTCCCTGCAATTTCGCTAATATGTTCCCAAGCTTCTTTAGTCATACCAACAGTATAGAATGGATAGTCCTCCAATACTTTCTCTGGATTTGGTGATTTAGCCTGATAATCTCTCAAAATATCTGCTTTATAACCATCTTGATAATCATGTACCAATGCTATAACCTGTGCATCTACCCCATTCCTTTCAATATATTCTTGAAAAGGAATTAGCCCTTCAAGATTAAATATTGTCCATGGGCACCATGGAGCACCAGCATAAACTAGCGTGATTTTCTTTTCTTTCACCTTTGAATCAAAAGCTTCTTTCGTGAATTCTTCAACATCATTTTTCTCAAAGCTTATTAGTGTTTCCCCTGTTTCATAAACCTTTCTGATATAGAACTTCTTTCCTAAGACTTTGTTCAATTGAGTAATTGAACTATATGTCTCCCCATTAATATTATAAGCACCTAAATTAACTTCCTTCCCATCAACCAATACTTTGTGCTGTGAAGAAACAATACAAGCATCTGTCAAGTCAATCTCTCGTTTGTCACCTTCAATTTGTTCATAGGGTACTCCAGTTGTAATGATGATAGCGTTTTCCTTCGTATCAAAACATACATTAAATTTAGCCTCTGTATCTTTCAGTGCAAAAGCCATATCTCTAAGCCTAACCCTAGTAATAGTATACTGCTCTCCTTCATCTTCAAGACTTAAGATAACTCTACGAATAGGCATAACTTCGCCTGCATCGTTCAATGTAGCTTTTTGATCAAAAGTTGCTGCAGATAATTTCTCAACTTCTTCTGTCAAAGCTCCCATCGGAAATACTAATAGTATCATAATCACCATCAGCATCACTGATAACTTTCTTTTCATAGCACACTCCCCTTTATGTTTTTTCCAAATATATACTTATATGTTACCACTTTGTATAATATAAATCAAATGGATTTTTAAATTTAAATATCAGCAACTGTTGTAGGTTTCATATGAGTTAAAAAAGGAACGATATGTAATCGTCCCTACCGCTTATCTATTATCTTCTCAAAAGCTATTCTTTTATCACCATTTTCTAAATAAATTATACCACAATATTGAAATCCAGCCTTCTTTAAAAAATTTTGCATTGGTATATTTCCATCATGAGTATCTACCTTGATGCTATATATATTCTCCTTAATATATAGTTCTTCTATTTTACTTAATATTATATATGATAATCCCAATCCCCTATAATCAGAGGATATAGCCATTCTATGAATAGTCACATATTCCTTGTCACTTAACCATTTTCCATTATATATTTTTTTATAAGTTATTTCTTCTCCCAAAATAGCAGCCACTGTTCCAACTATAGTATTATCTTTCAATAATATATAACAATTATTATTTTTAATATCATCCTTAATAGTATCATAGTTTGGATAATTGTCTTGCCATTGATCTATCCCTTGGTTTTTAAGATAATCCTGTGCTTGCTTTATTATATCCATGATATTTTCTATATCAGATTCTACTGCTCTTCGAAATTCCATATGATTTTCCTCCTGTTAATAGTTAATTAATATTAGAATTAATTATCTTCTGGATTGTTCGGATTCTCTCTGTATCCTTCTAAAAGCTCATCATTCTCCATAATAAAAGGCTTTGCAGTTGGCTGACCCCAAGATACATCATACTTGTTCATTAGATAATCATTAAGTTCTATACGATTGTCAAACTTTATTGCTTGATATGGTTCCTGAAAAGATAACTTTTCAAGGAATAAAAGTTTTCCATCTTCTGTTGAAATTAAAACACCTGCATGCCCAATAAACAAATAACTATCTTCTTCAGAATGGAAGAAAACAGAAATAAGAGAAACATTATCACTATTTAAAAATTTAATATCTTTACTCTTCCAATCTTCCTTTACCTTATTAAGATGAACAGATATATCTTTTGTATTTTCTGCTGGAATAAAAGAAAATAAACTTTCAAACTGTTCTCGCTCATCTTCATTAAATATATTTTCTGGACTATTTTCTAAAGCATCCTCATCCATGAATAAGTGACTAGAATTTTTGGTATTTGGTTTACCAATATAAATCATATCTTTCATTAAATCAAAAGATGTAATTCTACAATTATAACCAATAAATTCAGGATTTTTAGTATCCCACATTTCCTGTATTGCTATCTGGTCGTACTCAGGTTCAAGGCTATTGATAGTAGCAAATCCATCCTTCACCAAGCCTTTTCCCTCAATTACACTATTAAAAGTATTAACATTTTGAAAGAAAGAATCTATATTTTCTAGTGCAATTCCAGCTGATTCCATAGCTTTTTTCACCTCATCTTGACTTGATGAATCTACCAAATTTGAATATGTTAAACTTTTTTTATACTCTTCTTTTTTATTTACTGGTTGATTAGAGCAACCTGTTAATGCTATTGTGAGAATTAAAATGATTAATAAAATATTAGATAGTTTTTTCATAATTAGTTTCTCCCTCCCCTTTTTATCACGTATTATCATCAATATAATAGCATGAAAATAGAAAAAATAATTTACAATTTAATTACAATTACTTTATTTATACAGTATAACTTGTCCAAAACTCTAAAAAAACTATCTCAACTATTTTAAATTAAGATATAATTTTAAGTATATCTTAATTTTGGGAGGGACAAAGATATTTTTTCTAAAATATACTTTATCAGAATATACTTCTTTTAGGTCAGCTCCATCTTCTCTCGTTTGTTCAAGCATTTTTTCTGCATATGTTCCACTGATATATGCTCCGTGGGCTGTTCTTACTGATGTAATAATCCTTTCATCTGTTATCATAACAAATTCTACATTATATCCAAAGAAATCTTTATTTTTACTCTTCCTTCCGATTCTAGCATCTTCATCAACAAGAGAATGAACTCCCGTTTGGTTAATAAACCCCTTTTGATTTTTGTTTTCTAGCAAATTCATTATACCCATTATAGGGTATTTTCAGTGGTTTCCAACCGTCCCCGCTGTTTATATATTATATAGTTTGCAGCTGATAATTCTTAGCTTGAGTTGTAAATAATTCACTATAGAGATTGTTTTGTTTCATTAAATTTGCATGACTATCAAAAGCTTTTATCTCTCCATCTTGCAATAGCAATATTTTGTCACAAAAAACTGAAGAACTCATTCTATGGGATATAAAAATAGCAGTTCGTCCTCGGACTAAGCGATGAAAATCCTCATAAATTTCACTTTCTGCCAATGGATCCAAAGCAGCTGTAGGTTCATCTAATATAACAAGCTCACCTTGCTTTATAACCGATCTTGCAATTGCAAGTTTTTGACGCTGACCTCCAGAAAAATCTGTGCCATCTGAATGTATATGTTTATCCAAATAGGTATCTAATCCGTTTGGCAATTCTCCAATAGCAGTATTTATATTGGTTTCTTCTAATACTTTCCAAATTTCTTCATCAGAAATATCAGTTTTACCTGCTACTATATTTTCCCTTATAGTAAATGGAAACAGCTTATAATCTTGAAAGACAACTGCGAGTATTTTCATATATTCATCATAATCGTACTCTTCTATATTTCTTCCATTATAAAATATATCTCCTTCATCAGGTCGATAAAAACGACATATTAGTTTTACAATGGTACTTTTTCCTGCATTATTAAGTCCTACAATTGATATCTTGTCACCTTTATGAATACTAAAACTAATGTTATTTAAAATCTTTTTTTCACTCTTTGGATAAGAAAAAGATACATTTTTAAATTCCAACGTTTCAAAACTTTCAGGTTTATGTTCACCGTTATTTTCTTCACTTTCAGGCAAAGTCATAAATTGAGCAAAAGGCTCTAAAAAATTCAGAGATTCAATAACCTTAAAACAACTTTCAACCGTAGACATAAATGCAGTAGAAAACTGCTGACTAGCTCCTGTCAAAAGTGTAAATTCTCCTAATGTAATTTTAGGTCCAAGATTCGTAGAAAGTACACGAATTACTCCATAAGCAAAAGTTACAAATTGTGTCAAATGATTAATTAAACTTTGGATTGATAGTATGTTTGCAATTTTAATATAAAGTTTATCAGACCATCTCATAGATTCCATATTCAAATCTGCAATTTTATCAACCATTATATCACTCATATTATAGATTCTAAAATCATTTTGTTGACAACCATTCAAACATTGCCCAACATAATAATTATATTTACGATTTATAGGAATAACCTGTTGTGTCGATTTTTGAGTTTCAGTAACTATACGATAACTAAATACTAAACTCAATGCTGATAATATAAAGATAATCAACAAAAATAAATAATTAAATTGAATGATAATCCCACCAATTCCAATGAGAGTGAACAGTGCAGCTAGAAATTTAATCATAGCATCCACAATAACAGCTAATGCTCCATAAGACTGAACAGCAAAAGTAGCTCTTTCCTTCAAATCCAATATATCTGGATCCTCCAAATAACTATAATCAATAGCAGTTATTTTTTGAGCAAATCTTTTCATAGTCCTCTGATTTAGGATTTCTTTTTGATTGTTTTGCTTGATCACAATCCATTTATTTGCTTCTAACAGTAAATATTTTGATACTCCTATAGCTAATAGCATTTTCAAGAGCTGAAAAATAGTCATCTTCTCCATAACTGCATCTATAAGTAATTTAGGAATCATTATGGTCAATAAAGTATTCAGTGTACTTGTAATAGCACCAATAAACAACCATAAATATACTGAAGGCATAATTTCTTTTATAGTTTTATTAAATATTTTGAATACTTGCCTGTTTTTCATTTTCTTCCACCTCCTGATAATATTTTCCTTGAGTTTTGAACATATGAGCATAGAGTCCATCATGAGATAACAATTCATCATGAGTTCCTTCTTCTGACACTTTTCCACCATCTAATAGCAGTATTCGGTCGCAAAAGAGAGTACTTGCTAATCTATGAGAAATAAATAGAGATGTTTTCCCCTGCATAATTTGGTCAAATTCACGATAAATCTTTTCTTCAGCAAGGGCATCTAATGCTGCTGTAGGCTCATCCATAATGATCATTTGTGTTCCTTTTCGATAAATTGCTCTTGCTATCATAAGTTTTTGATTTTCTCCACCTGATAAAACAGCACCGTCTTCATCAATAATCTTTAATAGCATTTGATCAATTCCTTTTTCATACTGACTAATTTTATCCCAAAGTCCAACTTGTCTTAAGGCTAGTTCTACCCTTTTTTCATCAATATCACTAGAGTTAGCAGCTATATTTTCCTTAATTGTGACAGCCAGTGGTTCAATATCTTGAAAAACTACACCGAATAATTGATGTAAATCCTCAACACTAAACTGTGTATAGTCAATATTATCAATAAGAATCCTGCCTGAAATAGGGCGATAAAGGCCCGTAAGCAATTTCACAATTGTAGTTTTACCAGCTCCATTAACACCTACTAAAGCAAGCTTTTCTGAAGGTTCAATTCTAAAAGATAAATCTTCAAAAACATATTTTTTAGAATTTGGATATTTAAAAGAAACATGTTCAAACTCTATCGATATTGGTCTACTAGGTCCGTAGTTTTTGTCTGATTCATCTGTAATGAGATTCATATCTAGAAAGCCAAAGGTATCTTTGCAATAGGTAAATTCCCTATAGATATTGGCGAAATCTTGTGTAATCTCATTCATCAGCAGTGAAAATATACTTGTTGCAGTTAAATACATAACAAACTCTGAAATTTGAAGTGTCATCATACTTTGGGAAGTTAATATATAATAAGCAAATAAATCGGCAAATACCAATCCCAAAATAGATAATAGTGAAAATCTTCTTTCAAATAAAAATAAATCTCTATAAATATCTTCTAATTTTTCAATTTCATTCTCATAGCTTTGCAAAAAACGATTTTGGAAATTATAAATTCGAATATCTTTTCCATAACTAAAATCTGTAGTTAGATGTCCATATCCATAATTTCTTCTTTCTGCTTGACTTAATTCTTCTTTTCTTTGGTATCGTGCATCTGATACTTTCGTCAATGCCCAAAATGTAAGTAATACAGATAGAGCTATTACTACCACAATCCAAATATTAATTTGTGCTAAAATTACAGCAAGTAAAATTGCTCCTAGTAATTTAGCTCCCAATAAATAAACTATATGATAAATACCTTCAATTCCATTGTTATTACTTGAAACAGCAATTATACAGGATTCCATTTCATCTGAAAATTCCGGATTTTCATAATACTTCAAGTCCATAGTCATTGTCTTATGCATTAATTCCTTCAAAAAATTCAATCGAAGCAAGTTTATTTTATTATAGGTTCGTCTTTCTGACTGTGTTTTAATGGTTTCTAGTCCAAAGCCAACTAAGGATACAAAAGCGATAATTTTTATCACTTCTTGAATTTCCACATTACTTTTTAAAATTCCCCTTATAATCCATTCCATAGAAAAAACAGATAACACAGGAATCAAACCACCTGATATTCCATGTAAAATCATACTAAACCAAATCTTTTTAGTAATAGGTTCGATCATTCGCTGGATGGTTTTTTTATTAGTTGCAGGTTGAATATACTTCATTTTTTACACCCCTTTTGCCCATTTGTCAAATAGCTCTGCCAACTTTTTGATTTTTTTATCATTTACATAATAATAAACTTTCCTTCCTTCAGTAGCCATATAAACTAGTTCTGCTTTAGTTAATTGGTCCATATGATGAGAAACTGTTGCAGGAGTAAGTCCTATGGTATTTGCAATTTCTTTTAAATAATGTGGATTTTGACTTAACAATTTCATGATATTAAATCGATTTTCTTCTCCCAAAGCTTTCATTTGTTCAATAAAAAGCTCAGCATCATGTTTTCCTTTATTAAGTAAAGCCTGAAGTTCTTCAAATAAAATACCCAAAATCATATTTGGTCTTATAGATTCATCCTTAATAATAGACATTCCAAAAGTACCTTTATTTATAATTGAAAAATACAGATGAACAGGTTCTTCACTTCGATAACTCCACCGTTCAACATCTATATAATTTACAATTGGAGTGTCTTTAGCATCACCTTTTCCCGAAGAAGAAAATAATTCTACTTTAGATTGAATATAATGCCCTACATCGTCATAATATTTTAAATATATTTTTTCGATTCTTTTAATAAGCCCGACATAGGCATCAAATCTTTCATCTGCATGTTGAAACAAATCCATCATTTTTATTTTTTCTTCATTATTTAAATCAGATGCCATAACTTTTTCTATATAATAATCTGCCTCAAATGCTCTATCCTTCATCTCGTCTAAATCTGATTGCTCTGTTTCTGCATCAATGTTTTGAAGATGATAGTGACAAGCATTAAAAAATTCTGTTTTTGATAATTCAACCACTTTCTTTGCATTAGTAAATCGAGTCACCATTCCAAAAAAAAACATATCATTTTGGTCTGATTGGATGTTAAATAAATCTCTCCATTCTGGATAATCTTTTAAAACCTCTAGAGATTCATCAAAAACTTTTTGATAAAATTCAATTAAGTCACTGTATTTTTGATTGATTTCATCTTCAGATAAGATAAAACGATCCTTGTTTTCAATGATGTGTACAGGATCTCCCTTTTTGCGATTTAATACTTCTTTTACAATAACACTTGCTTCCCAGTATATATTTGGTTTATTTTCAATGATTAATTTCATTATTCTGCCTCCTCATTCCTATACTCTTGATGTCTTTTTATTATATATCTAAATTAGATGGTTGTCAAACATATTTACATGTATAACTTAGATGCTTTTAAAACTATAAATTAACTTTTTTAAATGATGGATTTTATGCTTTCATATTTATGCCATCATTGATAATTGTTATCAATAATGGTACAATACATATGTTACAAAACTAAAAATAATAGGGAGATGAATGCTATGCAAGAGGTCCTTTTTAATCTATTAACATTTATAATTTATAATATTGCTTCCATGTACCTTTTAACTAGATCTAAACGATTTGTAAAGTTACTTTCTGAAGAAAAAAATACAACAAAAAAAATCATTATTATGTCAATTGTTTTTTCAATACTAATGGTTTTAACTTCTAACTATGCTATTGAAATAAATGAAGCAAAGACTAATATAAGAACTTCTATCAGTATTTTAGCTGCAGTATTTGGAGGACCTATAGTAGGAATTATTGTTAGTACATTTGGAGGAATATATAGATTAACTTTAAAAGGATGGACATCTATACCATGTTCTATATCAACTGTTATGAGTGGACTTATTGTTGCTTTATTTATTAAACGAAAACAATTAAAATTATCGGAAATAAAAAAGAAAGACATTTTGTTATTGACAGGATTTTCTGGAATATGGGAAGTTATTCATGTATTAGTGTTAGTACCTTTGTTAGTAAAAAATCCATTTAAAGAGATATATGGTTCTTTATTACATATTTTATTTCCACAAGTTTTTATGAACTGTCTAAATACTTTCATAATCTTGTTGTTAGCTGTGGATACTATTGTAAACAATTCTAAATTGAAGGTAATGGAACAAAACGAAAAAATCAAAAAAATGTTAGATGAAGAAAAGGAATATTATCAGATATTGGCTGATAGTATTAAAGATATTGGAATTGATTTAGATAACGTATCTTCTAATATTGTTTCTATGGGAGATGAAAGTATATCTTCTGTTGAAGAAATTTCTGCTTCTAGTGATGAAGTTACAATTGCTATCGAACAAGAAGCTGAAAATATACAAAACAATATGGCTATAATTGAATCTATTTCTAAAAAAATTGAAGAAATGATGAAAATTATGAATTCAATAAATGTAACTTCTAAAGAATCTGTTGATAATGTAAAAAAGGGAATAAATATAATAGAAATTTTAAAAAATGTAAACAATAAAAATGCATTAACTATGGACAATACAGAAAAACAATTCTACCTTTTAAGTAATAAAATTAAATTAATTGAAGATTCTATTAGTAGAATACATGATGTAACTTCTCAAACAAATTTACTCGCATTAAATGCGGCTATTGAATCAGCACGAGCTGGGGAAAATGGAAGAGGTTTTTCAGTTGTAGCAGAAGAAATAAGAAAACTTTCAGAAGAAACTTCTAATTTAACTAAAGATATTAACAAAGTTACTTCTGAAATCCATGTAGAATTTAAAAATTCAATGGAAAAGATTACAGAACTTAAAAAAGTAAATAGTGAACAAAACCATGCAGTTGATGAAACTAAAGAAATATTTAATGATATACTTATTTCTGTAGAAGATAGTTCAGATAAAATTAAAATTATGGATCAAAACTTTGATGTGCTTAGTAAAAATAAAAATGATATTCAAAATTCTATGGAGATTATTTCAGCAGTATCAGAGGAAATATCTGCACAGATGACAGATGTAAACAGTCAAACACAAGGAATGGTAGATAATTTAGAAAAATTGAACACTCTTATAGACAAAGTGGAAGAAGTATCTTTAAAATTGAATATGCTTATATGATATGCCTCAACTAAATTAAAACAACTTAATGTTTATGGAGATATTAGAACATAAAATTAAAGTATAAATCTATTCATGTCAATTTTCAAAATAAGTCTATACTATATAAAAAAGAGAATGATGAGCATTAGCCCATCATTCTCTTTTTTATATAGGGTGGTTATGTTATATCTATTTATTAACTCTATTTTCCGGTTCTTGTCCATTTAAAACTCTAATTACTTCTTCACATGCTCTTCTTCTTAATTCTTGTAATGAATCACTTGTAAAGAATGCAGCATGTGGTGTTACAATCAAATTATCAAGTTCAAATAATTTATCATCATAAGTAAGTGGTTCTGTTTCAGTAACATCTAAAGCTGCTCCAGCTATTAACTTACTCTTTAATGCTTCATATAAATCATCTTCTTTAATCAAAGGACCTCTTCCAGTATTTACAACATAAGCTGTTGGTTTCATTTTTTTAAATACATCAATATTAAATTGATGTCTAGTTTCAGGTGTTAATGGTGTATTAATTGTCATGATATCTGATTCTTTTACAGCTGTATCAAAATCAACTAATTCTACGCCCATATCCTCAGCAACTTTAGGATTAACATATGGGTCTACTGCAATTATTCTAAATCCAAATGGCTTTGCTTTTTTTGCGACTAATCTTGCAATTCTTCCAAATCCGAAAATTCCCAATGTTAATAATGATAGCCTTCTCATTTCAGGGAATCCAGTAACTGTGTGAATACTTTGTATATCCCATTTTCCTTCTCTAGTATGTTGATCATAAGTGTTAATATGTCTTAATAAGTTAAGCATTAAAGTAACAGTAAAATCAGAAACCTCATCTATACAATAGTCAGGAATATTGCAAACTGCAATTCCTTTCTCTTTGGCTGTCTTTGTATCTATAGCATCATATCCAATACCTTGTCTTACAATGACTTTACAATTTTTTAGAGAATCAATTATTTCCTTAGTAATTGGTTTATCTGCTGTTATAATTGCATCTGCATCGACAACTTCCTTCAAAAATGTTTCTTGATCATCATTTGGTACAAACACTAAATTAAATCCTGTTTTATCTATTAAACTTTTTTCATAAGTTGGATCATCTACTAATACACTACTTAAAACAATTTTCTTCCCCATATATATTACCTCCTAATTATTTTTAAGTATATTGGATATCACTTTACTATATTTGATTCAAAATTAAATTTATAATTTTCCTAAAGCTTCTTTGACTTTATCACAAGCTTCAACAATTTCATCAAAGGAACGGCAATACGCTAATCTAATATGTCCTTTTCCATAGTCTCCAAATGATGTTCCAGGAACTCCTACAACCCCAGCTTCCTCCATCAAATAATTACAAAAATCTGATTCGCTCATTCCAAAAGCTGTGATATCTGGGAATGCATAAAAAGCACCTTTTGGTTTTATCATTTTTATTCCATCAATTTTGGTAAAAGCATCGTATAGATAATCTCCTCTTCTTTTGAATTCCTTAACCATATTATCTATAAATTCATCACCATGTTTAAAAGCTTCCACAGCTCCCCATTGAGCAAATGCTGTAACACAAGTTGAGAAATTTTGATGAACTTTATTTAAATATTTAATTGCATTTGAAGGTCCAAGAACATATCCAACCCTCCAGCCTGTCATAGAAAATGATTTCGAAGTGGATTTTACTACTAAGGTTCTTTCTCTCATTCCTTCTAAAGTTGAAATAGAAACATGCTCTTGTCCATAAATAAATTCATCATAACATTCGTCTGAAAGAACTATTAAATCATTTTCTTTAGCTATGGTTGCAATTTTCTCTAAATTTCCCTTATTCAAAACATATCCTGCTGGGTTATTAGGTGAATTAATCAATATCATTCTTGTATTTTTAGTTATTCTTTTTTCTATTTCTTCTATTTTTAGTTCCCAATTATCAGACATAAGGACAGGAACTTCTACTAATTTAACACCTGCTATAATAGCTTGTTCTCTATAAGCTGAAAAGAAAGGACTAGGACAAATAATTTCTTCCCCAGGATTCATCATACTCAACATAATTACACCTATTGCTTCTGCTGCTCCACACATTACACTAATTTCTGTTTCATAATCATATTTAAGTCCAAAACGTCTTTCTTCCTTTTCACAAATGGCACGTCTCAAAGGCTCAATACCATTAACATCAGTATAATGAACTTGTCCTTTATCTAAAGCTTTTTTAACTGCTTCTTTGGCGAAATCTGGAGAATCATAATCTGGTCTTCCTATTTCCATGTGTATAATCCTTTTTCCTTGTCTTTCTAATTTATTAGCTTTCCCAAAAATTTCATATAATCCACCAAAAGGTATTGCTTCTAATCTTTCATTACATGATATCATTTTACATTCCTCCTTAATTTTTAACTTAAACTAATAGCATAGACAATTGTGGAATAAAAGTTGTTAATAATAGTACAGCTATGATAACGCCAATGGTTGGCCATATATATTTGATAATATCTTCCATAGGAATCTTTCCAACTGCTGAGGCAATGAAAAGGTTTGCACCATATGGAGGTGTAATAAATCCAATAGCTAAATTCATTGTCATAATAATACCAAAATGAATTGGATTGACACCTAACTCTAGTATTACTGGTAAAAATATAGGTGCTAAAATAGTACAACTTGAAATATTATCAATGAACATACCAACTATTAGTAAAAATACATTTATTAATAATAAAATAACTATTTTACTATTTGAAAAATTAATCAATGCACTTGCAACAGTTCCAGGAACCTGTTCCATAGTCAATAAAGTACCAAATCCTGAGGATAACCCAATCATAAATGATGTTGCACCTGCTATAACAACTGTATCTTTTAAACAATCAAATAGTTCTTGTTTTCCAATTTCTTTATATACAAAAGTTCCAATGATAAAAGTGTATACACATGAAATAGCTGCTGCCTCTGTTGGCGTAAAATATCCACTATATATACCACCAAGAATTATAAGAGGACTTAATAATGCCCAAAAAGCATCCTTTATTGCTTTAAGAACTGATTTGAATGTAGGTCTATTACCTTTTCCTGCCCATCCATTTTTCTTAGCAATTTTATAATTTAAAACCATCAAAGCAACGCCCATCAATAAACCAGGAATAATTCCCGCTAAGAAAAGATCTCCAATAGATGTCCCTGTTACAACACCATAAATAACAAATGGTATTGATGGTGGAATAACAACACCAATAGTTCCAGCTGCTGCTGTTAAGGCTGCCGCATATCCTCCATCATATCCTTCTTCTTTCATGGCTGGTATCATAAAAGATCCAACTGCTGATACTGTAGCTGGTCCTGAACCAGAAATAGCAGCAAAAAACATACAAGTTAATGTTGTTACCATTCCAAGCCCACCAGTTATAAAACCAATTATTTCATCAGCTAAATTTAATAATCTTTTTGAAACACCACCATATCTCATAAAGTTTCCTGCTAGCATAAAAAATGGAATTGCCATTAATGTAAATGAATCCAAAGCAGTAAAAGAATTTTGTGCAATCATAACAGGATCTATATTAGTTGCAAATAATACAGTAATTAAAGTTGCTAACCCAAGGGAAATACCAATTGGCATACTAATAGTTACAAAAATAGCTAGTAATACGAATAATAGAATGATCATAGTTTACACCTCCAAATTTTTAATCTCATGATAAAGCTTTTGTAACAATCGAAATGTCATGAGACCACAACCAAAGGTAACGGAAGCATAAGCATATCCTATTGGCATTTGCATAGCAGGAGATACTTGTCCTCTATTAAATAATATATTTACTAATTGACCTGATTTAATGGTCATAAATGCAGCAAATACTGTCCATAATACTACAACAAAAATTTCAAGCTTTACTTGTCCTTTTTTAGAAAATCTATCTCTAAATGTAGTAATCCTTAAATGTGCATCTTCCTTTACTGCTAAAGCTGCACCTACCCAAATTTGATATAACATTACATAACGAGAAATTTCCTCAGCCCATGAAAATGAAAAATGAAAAAATGTCCTAAGAAAAACTTGTAATGAAATAATAACGACCATAAATATTAATGTTCCAATAAGAAAGTAAGTTTCAAAATTTTTATCTAGCCATTTTAAAAGTTTCAACGTTTTCCCCTCCTATTCTAATCATTATATTTTCTAGCTAACTCTATTAAATCTTTTCCTAACATACCCTCATATTTTTCATATACTGGTTCTGCCCTTTCAATAAATAAATCCTTTTGTTCTGGAGTCAATTCGTTTATTTGCATTCCTGCTGCTACTAATTCTTCAAGGAACTCTTTCTCCATTTCTTGAGTTATTTTTCTTTGATATTCAACTGTTTCCCTAGCACATTCACTTAATAATTTATTTAAATCTTCTGGAAGACTTTCAACAAATTCTTTATTGAATAATAAACTCCCTAATGCATAAAAATGTCCAGTTAAAGATAAATAATCTTGTACTTCATAAAACCTCGAAGAACATATTATTTGTAATGGATTTTCCTGTGCATCAATAGTATGCTGTTGCAATGCAGTAAATAATTCTGAAAAACTAATAGGAGTAGGATTTGCTCCCCATTCTCTAAAGGATGCCATATGTATAGGATTTTCCATAGTTCTAATGGCTAGTCCTTCTAAATCATCAGGGCAGGAAATCGGTTTCTTATTATTTGTTATATGCCTATAACCTGTGTCCCCATATCCTAAACTAATAAGATTATGTGGTTCAAGTAATTTGTTTAATTCAGCACCAAGTTCATTATCATATGCTTTATATGCTGCTTCACGTGTTTTAAAAATAAAAGGTAAATCCCCTACCATAAACTTAGGCTCAAAACCAGATAAAACCGCTGTTCCTGGAAAAGATGCAGTTATAGACCCAAGACTTACAGCTTCTACTGCTTGTCTATCTCCACCTAATTGGCTATTTGGATATACTTGTACATCAAATTTACCTTCTGATCTTTCTTCTAAAATCTCTTCAAAATAAACACATGATAAATGTAAAGGAGATGTTTCATTTGCTACATGAGAAAGTCTAATAACAATAGGACCCGATGAAGTTGGGTTTTTTTTATTATAATCTTCTTTATAAAATATACCTGCTGTTAAAACTACAATAACTAATAGCAAACAAGGAAATACATGCTTTTTCTTCATTTTTAATCCTCCTTATTTTAAACTCTTAAATACCTAATTTTCAAAAATCATAATTTTTTAAAAATTTCCCCCTTTCTTAATGTATACATATACATGTATTTGTGTACATTATATTTAAACAATTCTAATTTGTCAATCAATTGTGTGAAGTTTTTGTTACTTTTTTAACTATTATAGTAATAAAAAATATTTGCATTTTAAAATAAGTAGTATAAATAAATGTGTTATTAAATAAAAAAAACAAAACTCTTTTAAGGAACAATTAAATAACAATAAATTGGTCCAAAAAAGAGTTCTTCTATGTAATTTATAAAAAATTCAAAAGAAAAACATTTAATCGTTTTAATCTTCAGTTATGTCTAAATAATCTGTCTAAATAGCCTGTTTAAAAATTATCATAAAAAAATGTTATAAATAAAATTAGAATATAAAAAAGAATAGATTAATAAGCATAAATACAATCGAATGAATAAATCTTCATAAGAAAGTGAACATTGAGTTAAAATATAAATACAAAATTTTAATATATAAAAACATATGTATCTAAAAGTTATCTAAATATTCATAAATAATTAATAATTAAATAATGCTACTGATATCTCTAATGTCTTAGATATTTAAACTTTTAATCATACGAATTTTAATATTATCAATATGCTTTTGCATATATTCTTTTGCTTTTTCTGGTTTTTGATCTTCTATATATTTATATAATTCTTTATGTTCTTCTATAACTTCTAAGAAAAATGTATCTTCTGTTGTGGCATTTAAAAAACGCCTAGAATTCATAATAATAATTGATAATTGTTTTTGCAAATATTCATTTTTACTAATACTAGCTATGTAATTATGTAATTCTGAATCAATATCTAAAAAAGCTCTCTTACTTTTAAATTCTCCTCTTAATGCTTCTTCTTGTTTATGTAATAAATATCTTATATTTTTTAAATCTTCTTCTGTTCTCAAAGTTGCTGCTAATTCAATAGAAAGACCTTCTAATAATTTTCTAACAATTAATAGATCTTCCACTTGCTTTTCTGTCAATTCTGCTACAAAGGTGCCTTTACCTGGAACAATTACAAGCAATCCTTCATATACAAGACGATTAAAAGCTGCTCTAATAGGAGTTCTAGATACACCTATCTGTTCAGATATCTCTTCTTCTTTTATTAGTTGCCCTGGTTTTAATTCAAGATTTACAATAGCATCTTTTAAAATTTCAAATGTTCTTTCAGTTAGCGTCCCTTTTGATTTTATTTTAGGTAATTTATTCATAATTATCCTCCTTTTTCGTTTATATAATATCCATTTTATTGAATAATGTCAAGTTATTTATAATCTCAATACAAGTACTATAATTATATCACTTTGTTAATACCCATAATTATAACTAGTATAACTTTCCCATCAGCTTAATAGTGGCATATAATTACCTCTTATTATTAATGAAAGATTATGAAATCACAGAAAAACCCATGAATAGACCCGTTTCATACGGCATCCCTTCATGGGTTTTTATCATATTAAAAACGTTTTACACCAAAGCCTTCATAGCCTATAGCATTGCATATTCTTCTTTGGTGTAAAACGTTGTAGACCTTAAGTAATTAGGAATATTTTGTTCCTCACCGTTTATGATTATGTTAGCATATTTTCTTGCGAGTTCAAAACAATAGGTATTATTATTTCCTAATACTTTATCAATACATCTTAGCCTAATTTTCAAGTTATTATCTAAATTGTAGATATCAAAAAGTGTCAAGAATTTTTTGCATCTCCCTTTAAACGCAAATTCAGGATCAAGATTCTCAATGTTTTCATTATCGAATATAAAGTCAATCTGAAACCAGCCATCAACAAATGACAGGTCAGTTTTACAAAACTCTTCTACGTACTGTCTGCTTTGATTAGCTCTTGATATTCTTGAAAACTCTTCAAGTTCATCAATGAAAGCTAAAAACTCGCTTGTGCCACCTATGCCTTTTATTTGAAATCTAGAACATGTATGATTAGTCACAGCATTAAGTATTTCCTTAATAGAAATAAACTTAGCAACATCCACCTCATCCTGTATAATATTTTTATAATCGTTATAACTAAATTTAAATGTATTAAATGAGTAAATGGTTTTCATCAATAAAAATGCACTCATAATACCATGCTCATAATGTTCAAAGTCATTATAAAAACTTAATCGTTTCGTAAAATCAATTTTCATTTTAATTTTTGAGCTTTCATTTATATGTTCCTGTAATTTTTTATACTCTGTTTCACTTAATTTATCAAGTTCTTCATCATCTACTATTAGTTTTCCATCTTCCTCAATAAAAGCTTTTTCAAATATTTTTTCTATTTCACTTTCTTTACTGTCAATAGCAAAATTTAATTCTATTCCATAACACATAAGCTCAATAAAATCATTAATAAAACTTTGTTGAACATCTGTGTAATTAAAATTAAATTCATCATAATTTTTTACATGAAAATAAGGTAGGATTTTTTGAATACATTTATTAACTTTGCTTATTTTTTTTATAGGATATCCAAGATCATGTGTTAATGAGGTTATACACCATATTGCCTCTTCATTAATTACTAAATTGTTTATAATATCTGATATGTAAAGAAAATCTTTAAAAAGTATGCTGTGTTTAGATGTTCGCAACAATCTATCATAATATTCAAGCAATTTTTGTGCTTGTTTGAAATCTTCAATTAAAATATCTTTATAATCATCACTTTTCCTAATATATTCTCCAAGAAAATATACCCAAAGGCAGTGCATAGTATGATCCCTATAAAATGAATCCGATGCAAATATTAATTCTTCAAAATTTACATATTCATCAAAATATGCAAATATATCATCATATCCACGTTTATCAGAATCTATGTAACTCATAGCAGCTTCAAAAAGAAGTTTCCATAAATTCTTAGCAATTTCAATTCTATTGTTCATATCTTTTTCTTTTAATAGTAAATTAATTTGTTCTGAGATGCTGTTTTTAAAATCATCTTTATTTTTCAAAAATTTTATATTATCTTTTCCTATTTGTTCTAAATAAAATTTAAGAACAATTTGTTCGTCTACATGTGCCATTTTTCATCCCCCCAAGATTCTATTAGATAGATTATACCATATATAAATATAAAGTTAGCCTACTCAATTGAAAAATACTAAACACTACTTTTATACTTTTAAATTGATATCTTCTTAACTAATTTATAATTTACATATCTTAATCTAATTTTATATGGTTTCCATTTATATTTACTAATTCTACCATTGTACTATCTAATGGTACACTTGAAAGGTATTTAAGAGTTGTTTTTTCATCTTGACTAAAAGAAGTAGAAAATTGTATCTCTTGTGTCGTTCCATCAGTCATATTAACTTGAACTTGTGGACTATTTTCCTCATCATATTGTCCATACAATTCAATTACACACTCAAGCTCATATTCTCCACCGGTAGAGAAAGACTCATCTAATATATCTGCTTTCATTCTTACACTCCCTTCTTTAATTTAAAAACTAGTCTTCACTTCTAATACGTAAACAAGTTTGTTTTTGTGACATAATACTAATTCTTTAATAAAAAACCAATAAACCATTACTATTGTCTAAAATCCACTTGTCCAATATGATTTTTTTAATGTATAATTGATTATAAATTTAAAAATATAGGAGAGATTTTATGACATACTCAATTTTAGAATATCTATGGTTTTTTATTATTTATGCTTTTTTAGGTTGGTGCGTAGAAGTTGCATACCATGTAGTAACAACTGGACAATTTATCAATAGAGGATTTTTAAACGGTCCAGTATGCCCTATATATGGTTTTGGCATGATCACATTAGTTTTTTCTTTATCTTCTTTAGTAGACAATTTTTTATTGCTATTTTTAGGTTCATTTTTACTTACATCAATTTTAGAATTTATTACAGGATTTATATTAGAAAAGGTATTTCATGATAAATGGTGGGATTATACCAATCTTTCTTTTAATATAAAAGGATATATATGTTTGTCTTTTTCCATTGCATGGGGACTTGGTGCTATATTTATGATAAACATTATCCATCCCCCAATTTATAAATTGGTATCTGTCCTTACTAATAAAATTGGTAATGTATTGTTATCTTTGCTATTAATCTTTTTTATAATTGATTTCATTATAACTGTATTAGGTATTATGAAAATCAAAAAGCGTATACTTATACTTAATGATATTGCTGAAAAATTAAGAGTCTATTCAGACGATATTGGTGAAAATATATATAAAGGAATGACTGTAGCTATTAAAACTAAGGATATTGTAAATCATAGGCTAGAAGATTCAACATCTGAACTTAAAATTACTTTAGATGAGAAAAAGAAACATATTGCCGATTTAAAAGCAAAATATGAAAAAATATTGAAAGAAAAAAGCTTTGTTCATAAGCGTTTAGAAAAAGCTTTCCCTAATCTTAAGAAAAAGCTTTCTCATTCAGAACTCCATAAAAAAATTAAAAAAGGCTTCTATAAATAATTTATAAGGAAGCCTAGAACTTTCCTATAAGTTTTAAAAAACCTGAATAAAGCAATGATTCTGACCAATCCATAACTGTGCCATGAATATTGAAATAATTTCCAAATATAATTGCTAAAATACAAGTGACAAAGGAGCAAGAAATTGCACTTATAATAGCAGCATAGGCTTTTTTTATAAAACCCGTCACCAATAAAATAGTTATAATTGTTAAACAATTTCCTACTATTAAAGCTACTATAATTGGATTCAATCCCTTTAACATTGCCGGAATTAATATTTCTATTTTCATCAAAACCGATAAGCACCCATGCCTTGTCACCCTCTACAAAAATCTTATCTTCTGCAAGGCTACCTGTTAACATATTATTTGCATCTACTGCTTGTCCTTTATAAGAGCCTGTTTCTATTTGAATTGTAACCCTTTGATCTCATTGTTTAAATAGTCCTGTATTAATTACATTTGAGTTATCAACAGATAATACTTTTGCCCTTACTCCCTCTGTATGTATATATAGTTGTTTATCAAATCCTGTTGGCAATAATAAAAGTATCATTAATAAAAAAAATAAATCCGGCTTTCTTTCTATTAACTTTATTTAAAATACCTTTCAAAACTAACACCCTTTCATTAAATAAGGCTGGAATATTTCCAGCCTTATTATTTAATATATGAGTCAATGTAACTGATAGATTGATGTAAATAGATGTATATTCAGTATCTAAAATGTCCATAAAAATTTCATCATAGGCTTTTCCAGCTACCTCCATGTCATTGACCCATTGAGTATATTTTTCATAATCCTCTACATTTATTGGAGATAAATAACATTTTCGTCCTATGATTTTTTTAAAATACATATTAATTTGCCCCTTTTTACAGTTTCAAGCAAGCTTCAACAGCAAGCCAAAATAAGTTTTTTCTTACATCACCTCTTGCATTCCAATTCCTTGAATCCCATTCTTCACAACTTACATCGTCTCCACCATATAAAATTTGTCCAAACTTTATACCTCTAAATTTTGCCACTGCAAAGAAAGCTGCTGCCTCCATAATTTATCTATTTAAAACCCCAGCGCCACCACAGGCAATAAATTTATTCGTACCCATAGCTATTGCCTCTTCTAACACTGCAGCTGCCATTGGTGCCCCTACTCCTGGATTAAAAACAATAACTTTATTCCCTTCAAATTCTAGTTCATAAATAGGATTTTCTCCCATTTCAGATTTTTAAAAAACTATAGGCTTTAATTTACCCTGATTCTTTAATTCCTGTAAAACATCATTAAAAAAACATATTACCCCATACTCTGGTACATCTAATTTTTTTATTATATCGTTAGGTTCAATAACTGCCTCTTTGGTATCATCAAACTCTAATATTGGAAATTCCTTTTTTAACAAATCGATCCCCCTCTTCTTTACTTAAATATTCTCAGTTAAATATGTTTTATAAATATATTTAACTACATAGTATAATTAGCAGCATTAATAACCTTCGTATCTTTATCTAATAATCCAAACCCACCTACTAAGTCTTTAAATGTATCTATTGTCCCTTTTTGACTATCTGTAATCATTCCTACATCTTTTGATACAGTTTCTATGGCACTTTTCTGTTCCTCGCTACAATTTATAACTCCACAGTCTACAAATTCTAATTTTTCTTCTATTTCATCTGGGTCTATATCATCTTTTATATTTACAATACCACAATCAAAAACTCTAACTCCTTCTGTATATTTATTTAACTTTCGTTTATCGATAGTTAAAAAGGCTTTATCGCCAATATTAGCTCCTTTTGTTGCTTCTATATCATTGTATTCTGGATTTATATTGTGAAGCCTATCAATAAATTTCTCATTAATAAATACAGTTCCTTCTACTTTAAGCCTTGTTAGTTTATCTAGAGCGTTTTCACTTTCAAGATCTATTATTAAATCTCCATCTACATATAGTTTATCTCCATATTTTCTTATCAAAACATCATTTAATGTTTGGCTATTTGTATAAATGAGTCCATCAGGTATAGTTTTTATTTCTACATGTTCATCGAAGAGAGGTAGAGCTTCTTCTAACAAGCTCTCAGCTATAATAGCCTTTTTTGTAATAAATGTAGCTCCTGCTTCTTTTAAAGAAGCTATATTTAAATCCTTATCTGGAATAATAACCTTATTTTTTACATAATATTTTTCGCCTTTTGCTCTTAAAATAAATGTCTTATCTATAATTAATTTACTTTTAAGTCTAATCGCATCTTCAGGATAAGAATCAGTACTACCATTTACTTTAATTAAAGGTAATTTACCTTTAATATCAGAAGGGTAAGAAACTGAACCATTTACCTGAATTAATGTAAATTTGTCTAATACTTCTTGAGATCTTGTTTCTATATTTAAACTGCCATTTACAATTAGTACTACTGGTTTTGATAATATAGTACTATCAGTAATTTCATAGGAGCCATTATGAACCATAACTTCAGCTTCTTTGGAAACTTCTGTCACCTCTGCTGTATTCATAGTTACATTATATCTTGCCATAAGTTCTTTAGTTTCTTGAGAAACTAAAACAGTAGCTGCATTTATATTTATATCTTCATAGGACTCAAGTGTTGTCTCGGAAACACTTCTTGCATCACATATCGCAGTATTAATTACTAATTTTTTCTTTTCCATATCAATCACCTTTCCCTTTCTGCATAAAATATATTTTAGACATTTTCTTTCTTGCTGAAGATAATCTTGACCTTATGGTTGATGGCTGTAAATTAAATATCTCACCAAGTTCAGTAGAAGTATATCCTTCTATATACCTCATCCAAAACAAGGCTCTCTCTTTTTCTGGTAAACAAGCACACAATTGACTTACTAAAATTTTGCTTAAATCATCTTCTTTAAATAAGGGTTCTTCAATCATAGGTTCATTTGCCATACGCCTTACCTTATCAATAAAGATATTTTTAGCAGTTCTATATAGCCAAGAACGACATTGAGACTCAGTCAAATCATTAAGAATATGTGCATTTTCCAATCCTCTCATAAAGGTCTCCTGTACTATATCTTCTGCAATAGAAGTGTTGTTTCTGGAGAGGTTTATACAATACCACAAAAGTTTATTATAATAATCCTTGTATAATTTATCTATCAATTTACCCCTCCTTTTTAATGTCTTTATCTATTAGACGAATGAAAAGTGAAAAGTGTTGACTTTATTTTTAAATTGTTTTAGACTTACAAAGTTTATTTAATTAAGATAGCTTAAAAAGACTCCATACATGCTGATTTTCCTCATTAGGGATCCCTTTTCATTTTATCATAAATTAATATCTTTTTTTTTAGCGTTATTAGTGTATAGATAATTTTCGTTAATCTTAACCATTACATCTTCATGTAGAAAGCTCCCTCCCGTTTTGTTGGGACAAATAATTTCTTAATTTTTGTATATTTTATAATATTAAATTAGTATTACTGTTTGTGCTTTGACATCCTAAAAAAAACATGATAATATTTATGGTGAAAAAGAAGCTATGAAAGCTTTAATGTTAAGTTTTTGACTATATTGAAACCCATGAAGGGATTCTGAAAGAAACGAATCCTTTTTTGGGTTTTTTTATTTAAGAAAGGAGTGTGAAAATTATATATGGATAAAAACCGTAAACATGAAGAATATATAGCAGTACAATCTACAAATTGTTCAACATCTGATGAAACCTCTATTTGTGCTATCGATATTGAATTTATAGATAAACCTACCAAGGCACTTCTCCATCAACAATCTCGTTTTTTGTATATTATCGAAGGGAAAGGAAAAATTTTAATTCAAGGAAATGTTCTTGAACTTAATAAGGGTGCACTAATTGCAATACTGCCTTGGCAATATTCTGAAATTATAGAAGTTGAAGAACGTTTAAAATATTATTTGATTATTTACAAATTTGACATTATAAACAACATAATCAAAAAACTTTTTAATGTTTTGAATGAAGATGTGGATTTAATTAATACAATTTCCACTAACAACATTGTATATTGTAATCAGGATACAGCACTATTAGTTGAAGATATTTGTGAAAAAATCAACAAAGAAATAGGGGTTAAGTCTGCTGATATTTCAAAATCGGATAATGACAACCTAAGCCCCATTTTTCTAAATTCTCTCATTATCGAAATATTAGTAATCTTTTATCGAGCTATTGATAAAAAAGAAAAAAACAAAGTTCAAAAAAATGTTCCATACAAAATAGAAATATTTCAATATATCTATAAGCACTTGAGCGAAAAAGTCACATTAAAACAACTATCAAATATCTTTTATATGAGTGAATCTGCTATAAGTAAATACATCTATGATACGGTTGGTTTTTCTTACTCCGAATTAATAGCTGAAATGCGTGTTGCAAAAACTATAAACTTTTTATTATACACTGATTTAACACTTGAAGAAGTCGCCAAAATACTCGGATACGTAGATGCTTCACACGTTTCAAAAATTTTTAGCACAAAGGTCGGCATAAAGGCAAAAGATTATCGAAAAACTTATAGTAAGATAAATGAAATATGTAAAATCAAAAGAAGCAAAAAACCATATCAGATTATCTCGTATATATTCAATAGATATAATGAAGATATCACTGTAAATTCAGTTGCTGAACATTTTAACATTACTGTGGTAGAACTCAACCAAATTTTAAAGTATCAAGTTGAAAAAAGTTTTGAAGACTTTTTAAATTTTATCAGAATCAATCAAGCTTGCGAATTACTTCTAAACACTGGGAACCTGATTTCAGATATTGCATATGAGGTAGGATTTAATAACACTAAAACATTTACAAGAAACTTTCACAAATATCAAAATATGAGTCCGAGTGATTTCCGCAAAAAAACAGAGCTGCAGAAAAAGTTAATATAACAAAAAAGTAATAGCGCCCACCTTACTTCTTTTACTTTCTTTTTCATTCGGTTTTTTATAACTGCATTAAAAAAATATGATTTGGGACATTAAATTATATTATATTTGTATATATATCAATAAACCGTAAAACGTTTGCATTGTTGTAAATACTTTGGTACATTGTTATTGTAAATATTGAATGAACATTTTCAAATCAAGTTTTAGTTTATGAAAGTTCATCATTATTTACACTTATAGTTTTTACAACTTTCTTCGGCCGAATGATTAATATTAAATAAAAAATTATATGAAAGGTGTGTTAAATATGGCAAAATTACAAACAAAGTACATTGATTTGCCTACCATGGCAAAATATTTAAAATCAGTTGGTGTAGAAAATATTATGGAACGTCTAATTCCATATTTGGAAGATGACTATGGACGTTGGGAAGATTTTCATAAAATTCCTAGAACGGCACATCACAGCGATGTAGGTGTTCTCGAATTAATGCCTGTAGGTGATTCAAAGACTTATTCATTTAAATATGTAAATGGACATCCAGAAAATCCTAAACATAACTATTTAACAGTAATGGGTATCGGGCTTTTAGCAGAAGTATCAACTGGATTTCCATTGCTTTTAAGCGAATTGACATTAACAACTGCTATTCGTACAGCAGCTAATTCAGTAATGGCTGCAAAGTATTTGGCTAAACCTAATCCAAAGAAAATGGCACTAATCGGAAATGGTTGCCAAAGTGAATTCCAAGCACTTGGTTTTCATCACATATTAGGTATAGAAGAAATTTATTGCTATGATGTAGACCCAGCTGCTACTGACAAATTGATAGATAATCTAAAAGATGTAAAAAATCTAAAGTTAATAAAATGTGACAGCACGAAAGAAGCATGTAAAGGTGTTGACATTATAACAACTGTTACTGCAGACAAGAAATATGCTACAATTCTTACACCTGATATGGTTGAACCAGGTGTACACATAAACGGCGTTGGTGGAGATTGCCCAGGAAAAACAGAACTTGATTCAAAAGTTCTTCATATGGGAGATGTATATGTTGAATTTGAACCTCAAAGTCGTATAGAAGGAGAAATTCAACATATGGATGAAGATTTTAAAGTTACTGAAATTTGTAATGTAATTAAAACTGGAAAGCCTATAGACAGAAAACCTGATGAAATAACTATTTTTGACTCAGTAGGTTTCGCTTTAGAAGACTTTTCAATGTTAAGATTACTATATGACATTGCAAAAGATGAAAATATAGGTGAACCACAAACTCTTGTACCAGTATTAGAAAATCCTAAGAATCTATATGGTATGTTAAGATAAAAAAGGAAAATTTGCAGCAATAACTTGACAATTAAAAATCCGGGCATAAATATATGCTCGGATTTTTTGTTAAACTTCTTTAGTTTCATAACCAATTAAAAAACTAGTACACAATTCTAATTCCAAACAAAATAACCTTCACTACTGTTTGCACCCTACTATAATAATTCTAAAATATCAGTAGCTACTTTATTTATAAATCTTCTATCATGTTCTACTAAAATCATTGTTGGGGAGTATTCTAATATCATATTCTCTATCTGAATTCTAGAGATTACATCAATATAATTAAGTGGCTCATCCCATATAAATAAATGTGCTTCTTCACATATGGACTTAGCTAAGAATATCTTTTTCTTTTGTCCCATACTAAAATTTTCGATAGGGATTTCAAATTGATTCCTTGAAAAACCTAGCTTCCTTAGAATAGTTAAAAATTTTGTTTTGTCTAATTGCTCTTCATTAACAAATTCATTTATATTTCCATTAACATAATGGAATTTCTGTGGAACATAGGAAATGGTAATCCCCTTTGCTATTTCAAGTCTGCCTCGCCAAGGCACATCTTCGCCTAAAATTGCTTTTATAATGCTAGATTTACCACTTCCATTATCCCCTTTAAATACAATGCAATCTCCCTTTTCAACTGTAAATTGTATGGGTTTAAAAATATTGTTGTTTCCATATGCAATTGTAAAATCTTCTGCATTTATATATTGTTTTGCATGATGGTTTAGTACATTCATCTGTAATTTATCTATGGTTTCTATATTTTTTAATAGTTTTTCCTTTTCCTCTATAGCTTTCTCATATCTTTTTTCTATAACCTTGGAACGTTTCATCATCTTAGCTGCCATATGACCTATATAACCTCTATCTACAGGACCAGAACCAATTTTAGTTGCCTCTACCTTATCAGACCACATAGACTTTTCCCTTGCTGACTGTTTCAATCTTCTAATTTCTTTTCTAAGCTTTTGATTTTGTTCTAATTCATACTGATCTTCTAAGTTCTTATTTTGCTCCCAGGTATCGTAAGTTCCCTTTTGGAGAACTATCTTGCTCTTCTCTATAGTTAATATATGGTCTACTATACTATTGATAAACTCCCTATCATGGGACACTAGTATAAATCCCTTTTTACTCTCTAAATATTTTGCAACTACTTCTCTCCCATGGGTATCTAAATGATTAGTAGGTTCATCAATAAGCAAAAACCTTTCCTCTTCCGTAAATAGTAAAGCCAATAGTATCTTAGTTTGTTCCCCACCGCTTAATGTTGAAAATGGACGATATAAAGTCTCTTCTCCTACTTCTAATATATTCATTTCCCTTTGCAATCTCCACAATTCAAAATTAGGTTGTAGTATCTCTAATAGATCTAAAGTCATAATATTATAATCATCAATAGAAAAAGGAAAATAAGCCATAGGAAGTGGTTTAGTAATGGATCCACTATAAGAATATTTACCCATTAGAAGTTTTAAAAAAGTTGTTTTACCATACCCATTCCTTCCTATAAATCCCAATTTCCAATCTGTATCTAATTTTAAGTCTAAATCTTTAAATACAGGTTCTAAGCTCCCTGGGTATTCAAATGTTAAATTACAAATATCAATCAATGCCATATAAGATTCTCCCTCCATAATTTGATTTTTAGCGAGAATCCATATTCTAAAACAAAAAAAGTTGAGAACAGAAAACTCTCAACTAATATTACAAAAATACTATAGTTATCTTTGATGAAGATTAATAAATATATTGAAAGAGATTTCTCGCTAAAATTGGCACAACAAAATAGACGTTGCTTAAAGCAAGGAAAATAGTTGTGCTTATTTAATTCATTATTTAGCAAGAAATATATCCATCAGTACACCCCTTCCATATTGTTAGTTAAATTATACCATATCTTTTCTATATTTTCTAGGAATAACATAATACTAGTTGCTTATGAATCTAGCTGTTCTACTATTTTTATTCCTGCTAAGTTCATTAGATTTTTTGCATTAGTTGATGTTGATTTGCCTAACTTTATCTTATAATCAAATCTAATAGTCTTACCATCATATTTATCTTCAAAATAAAAGTTTCTTATTCTTTTCCTTGAATCTAAGGCACAAAGTTCTAAGTCATGAGTAGTTATCATTCCTATAATATTATCTTTATTTAAATTTCCTATAACATTTTTAGCACCTAAGATTCTATCTACTGAATTTGTACCAGTAAATATTTCATCTATTAAAAATATCATATTATCCTGAGTCTCTGCCCTATCTATGATCCTTTTAATACGAAGTATTTCTGCATAGAAAGTAGATATGCCCCCCTTTAAATCATCCACAATCCTCATAGACGTAATTATATCTAATATAGTAAGCTCCATAGATTTGGCACAAACTCCTGCTCCATTGTATGCTAATACAAGGTTTATACCTATGGTCCTTAAAAAAGTAGTCTTTCCTGACATATTAGAACCAGTTATAATAAATATCTCATTATCTAATTTAATATCATTGTCTACCCTATCTTCCATGTTTATTAATGGATGACCTAATTCTTCAGCTATTATTCTAGATTTTCCATCTACCATTTCTGGAAATGTTATATGAGAGTTTATATTGTTTAAAACTGAAAAACTAATTAGACTCTCTATTTCTCCTATTACTTCAATCCAACCCTTTACCTTTTTACCATATTTGTTTTTCCACTTTTCAAGTAAAAATATACACTGGTAATCCCAAAGGAACAATACATTTAGAAGTAATTTGGAAATCCCTCCTGAACGAATATTAATTATCTGTGTGATCTTATCTAGTTCCTTTATGGCTTCTATTGAGGACTGACCTTGAGAAAACATAGTTCCCTTAATTCTTTTTAATTCTTCACTAGAAAAATCCTCTTTTTCTAAAAGTTTTAAAACTTCTAAATATGTCTCTAGATTGTATTTTAAATAATTTACAGTCTCTAATATTTGACTATTTCTAAACATACTAAGTATCCATATTAAAACCTGAACTATTAATACACCCAAACCTATATAAATTATAAAAAGGCTTTTAGAAAAAATCCCAGATATAATGATACTAAAAACTAAAACAGGCATAAATTTAATTAAGTTTTTTATAAATTTACTTTTAAATAAATTTTCCTTCGACTCTGCATATTTTATAAGAGTTTCTGGGTCTTTTAAGTCTTTTTTGTTTTTATAAGTTAGATACTCTATTTCCTGTACTAAGTCTAGCTTTTCACCTAATTCTTTAATAGCCTCTTGTTTCAGATAAATCTTTTCCCTGTCTTTATCTGGTTTTAAAAGATTATTAGCAAATATTTTTCTTCCAGTATGGGTGTTTGTAATATTTAGAAGTTGAAAAATAGAGTTTTCTCCTACTATATCTAAGTCATTTGAATAGTCGTGACTTGTATCTATAAACTCTTTTCCCGTGTCTTCAAACTCTATCCAAGTTCCATCTATTCTAGATATATATCTCCCATTTATATCATCTAAAATCTTAGCCCGTTCCCTTTCTTCTCTTATCTTTTGATGATATACTACTAAGATTGAAAATAAAAACACTAGTATTATTTCCAAGACTAAAAACAATTTACTAAAATTATGGTAAATATTATAACCTAAGTAAATAATTAATGCCATGAGAAAAAATCTAATATTGCTAATTATATTGAACTTTTTTTCTAATGATTTATATAAATTATTGTATTCTTCTTTTTTATCTATAAATCTTTTTTCCATCAAATCATCTCCAATGAAAGCATTATAACATATTTAACTTCTATCTATTTCAGTAAAAACATTATTTTCTTCAAATAATATATAATATTTTAATATATTAAGGTAAATATGTTTCCAGATTGACCATTATTTGTCTTAGATTTACAAATTTACAAAACAATTTTATTATATAGCCCCTCATGCCTTTTTAATCAAATTTAATAAGTTTTCCATTTACACTTACTGATTCTACCATTTTACTATCTAACGGTGCATTTGAAAGGTATTTAAGACTTATTTTTTCATTTTGACTAAAAGAAGTAGATAATTCTATGTCTTGTTCCGTTCCATCAATCATATTAACTTGAACTTGCAGACTATTTTCCTCATCATATTCTCCCATGCCTAATAAGGTAACTCCTATTTGAGAAACTTGAATACAATCTAGTTTCCAAGTTTCAAAATCTAAATTACATTCTGCTTCTTTTTCTGGATTTACAGACTGAAGTTTAAATTTAGTTTTCCAGTTACCTTTCGTATATCTTTCATTAGATACAAAATAGCCTTTAAGAAATACTTCCTTAGGATCTATTCCTTCTAAATCAAATACATATTCAATGTAATCTCCCCTATCCATAGTTTTTCCTAATTCATCTATTCCAAAATGAACAGTAGATGGGTGAATTTCTAATGGATTATTTTCTGCATCAGTAAAGTAAAAGTACCCATGATCATCAATGCCATCCCCTACCCATTTGGTTTGAATATGAAGCTTATTATCAATATATCCTATATTGGAAATATGCATAAAGTCAATCTGAGGAAGTGAAATATTCATTTTATCTCCTTTTAAAACCTGTATTGTACCTTGTTCTTCCCATGAGTCAAACATTGTACCACTAGCACCAGATACATGCTCAATATTTAGTGGTATAGTTTGTGAACTAACATCTTCTATATCTGTTAAATTAATTCCTGTTTCTACTTCATCAAATACAAAAGAACCACTTAAAAAAGACTTAACAGTAAAACTTAATTTTTTACCATTAATTTTTTCTCCACCATTAGCTTGCAAACGTAATGTAGCTGTTTTAGTTTCTTCATCATAATCAATTATTTGAGAGTTAAAAAGTACCCCTTCAGATAATGTATAATTATATAAATCAAGAGATTCATCGATTCTATCTCCTATTAAGTCCTGCATGGTTAAGTAAATCACTGCCATTTCATCATCATTATATGCTGCAACAACTTCCATTTTGATTCCATTATCTTCACTTGTCATTTCAATTGGTTGAAGTATAGAAGCTATATCAGGACTCACTTTTGATACAATCTTATTAAAACTTGGAACAGTAGCAGCCAATGCTCCGACTGATACCATTAGACAAAAGCAAGTTACAATTGCTATCCTTAAAGGTTTTTTCTTATTTATAATAGAACTTTTTTGCTTCAATTTTCTATTCACTTCCGTAGCAATATCATATTCAGGAGTTTTGATAGTACTTAGCTTAGCTTTAATTATTTGTTCATCACTATCATATTTCATTTAAGATTCCTCCAATCTTTTATAATAAGAATTCTCTTTTTCTAAAGCTTTCATAAGTTTATTTTTGGCCCTTTCATATCGCTTTCTCAATGTAGCAGCAGGAACTCGATAAATCATTTCTAATTCTTTATAGCTTTTTTCATCAATAACTCTACTAAATATCAAGGCACGCTCTGGTCCTGTTAATTTTAAAAGCGCTTCTTTTAAATCCCCACTTATGAAATCAGTTGAAGTATCTTCTGTATTTTTATTTGATTCAGGTATGAAAAACAATAATTTTCTCTTTCTCAATATATCCATACAAGTATTATAGGCAATGCTATATAGCCACGTGGACAAAGAATGACCTTTTTTAAAACTATTTCTTTTATTATAGGCTTTTATAAAAGTCTCTTGCACCGCATCTTGTGCCTTGTGATAGTCACAGAGAATATTATGGCAATATCGTAACAATGGTTGTCCATACAACTCAATTGCGCACTCAAGCTCATATTCTCCACCGGTAGAGAAAGATTCATCCAATATATTTGCTTCCATTCTTACACTCCCTTCTTTGAATTAAAAACGGTCTTCACTTCTAATACGTAAACAAGTTTATTTTTGTGACATATAAAATACGAAAGCAATGCCATTTTAAATAAGCATTGCTTTTTTCATTTGAATTATTATGTATGAAAATAAAGGATGTATATATATTATCTAATATTTATTTTCCATAATTTTTACTATGTACTTATTTCCCCAGTATTCTAGAGCTACTAAAGCTAAAAATATTCCTATTGTAACCCAGCTTGCTTCATATATATTAAATATTTTATTGTAATGCCTTATTCCAAAGTGTCCCTACCACTTGTACCTAAAAATATTCAATTATTTTATTGGTTGTGTCTATCGTTGCATTTGTAATTTCATCTATTTTAATTTTTCTACCACAAAATCTGTATCTAAGAAAAACGCCTGTCTTTTATCCTTATCTTCTATGTCTTCAAATCCTAACTGATAAACCGTTGGATTAGTATTAGATTTTACAGTTAGTAGTTTATGTTTTGAATCATAAGAACAAATATATCTAGTATAAGTAGTATGATTATACTTTTTGTTTCTAACAAATCCATTTGGCATATTCATTGCAGCCAATATATTATAAGAATATGAAAGTGCTTCTTTATAACTATTAGGCTCAATATTCATTTTAGTTAGATAAAAGGCTTTAATAAACCTAGAAATAGGATCATAACCTCCTAGCAAATTTTTAGCAGAGTTAAAATCTTCAAGATTATCTAAATCTAAAAATTGATTCAGTCTTCTAACATGAGATTTAAAGCCCGGTGAATTAGTCATTACATCATATGGATTTTCATGATATATCAATTCTCCTCTTTTAGGTTCAATAACAATGCATCTTTTAGTAGAATCGGCAAACATGAAATGAAAATCTGGCGATATTACATTTTCTCCCTTATTATCCTTGGTAGATATGTGAATATTTGGTAAGCCTTCAATTAATTCCTCTACAGATTTGTAGTTTGTAAGTACATAAGTGAAATAATCCAAACTAGAAATATTTATCTTTTCTGATTTTGTTTGATTAGAATAAAGATTAAACCCTGTAAAAATATTAGTAATCCCTATTAATCCATGTTCGTTTACACCATCTTTCAATATATCTTGATTGTCAAAGCATACCCCTAATGCCTTATATTTTGTATACAATTGATTGCCCACTAAATCATTACAAAAATTATAATTTCTTGGTAAGTAGATTACATTGTAATTTAAAGGAACTTCATAATCCATTGTCCTTCCTATGACACAACCATCTTTATAATTTATCTTAATACCTGTACACATATTATCACCCTTATTATCATAATATACATAATGACTTCCTTCTAATATCTATAATGAAATTTTATAATAAGTTTTCCATATTTGCAACGATAAGCATATAAAAGACCTGATAACAGCTACTTCTAGCTATTATCAGGTCTTAATTTTGCTCCAGCAGTAGGTTGCGGACTTCTAGCTCCCCTTGGTCGCTACAAGCCTCGCCAACCCTGACAGGAGTAACACCATCAATTTTTATGGGTTTATTCTGTTTTTGGATTGGTATTTTTTAAGGTTTGTGATTTTGGGGTTATTTGATTTATTGGGATTTATTTTGGTTATTGGAACTTATAGTACTATTTTAGCACTATGGGATATTGACTCAATTAATACTTTTAACCGGAGCTATGCCTATTAATATTTTAATTATTGAGTACCTCATCTAATTTTTGATTAATATATAAATTAAATTTCTGCTCCTTAATGGTTTTCAAAACTTTACTTGGTGCAATACCATTATCTATAATAGCCTTAGTTATAATATTGTATGATTTATTTATCAATTGTTCATTAATTTCATCTAAACTTATACTTTTTAACGATTCAAATGTATAGTATCTACTATTGCTTAATAATGAAACTGACACATATACTAAATGATGTATAAAATTGGTCTTTTCAAAACTATCATTACCAATATTAATTTTCCCTTTATTTAAAAAAATAATACGTTCATATATTTCATAAGATAATAAGTACCTATAATAGTCCTGATTATTATTCATAATTTGAAATATTTCATTATATTTATCGTTCTTTAATAGTTTCCCTGGATTATTTCTTGTGTATGCTGGATCTTTGTAATATATCGTATAAACATACTTTGCTAAATCAAATAAAGTTACGATATCTTTTTTAGGATATTTTCTATTAGTATAATATTTATCTTTTCTTTGATAATATTTATTATTTTCTTTGAAAAATAATTCTATATTTTTTTGAACATCATCATTAGCTCTAATATCTTTATCTCTTATTTCATTCTGTCTGTTTGTTGCAATTGTTATATCTAATTCTTTTCCTTCAAGCTCAGGATCTATCTTTATTATTTTTACAAACAGGTCTCTTTCTTCAGTCTCTAGTTTTTCTTTATTGTCTGTGAAAAAGTGGAAAATCGAATACGATGTTTGTAATCCATTTACAATTTGTGGATTCTTAATTGTTATCTTTTTAGCTGATGTAGATTCCTTTATATCTTCCGCTATTATTGTTATTCCGTTATTCAACCACCAGAATTGCATTGAATCATTTCCGCTTGATAGAGTATCTAGGATACCCTTATTAACACTAGATTTTCCTTTATAGTCTCTGATATTAGATTCAAAAAGTTTAGTATTTATATCACCACTTTCTGATACTATAAAATCATAATATTGCTTTATTGGAATTAATGCAATTACGGCATCTGTTTCATCAGTATTTTCATTCACTTCTGCTACATATTTATCAATCTTTTTAAATTTATATTCAAATTCACGACCCTTGGATAATTCATTATAAATATCAGAGATACTCTTAATATAAATGTTTGTTTTTGCAACATAATCCAGATCCTCAGTTTTTTGCTTTAATGTTTCAAATCTTGCTGATAAATCATTTGCATTTTTCATTTGATGCTTGTCAAAAAAACCAAAATAATAAAAATTAAGATTAAACTTGCCCTTTGGTAAAATTTTATCACTAATTTGATTAAATAAATCAATATTGTCTTTTATTTCTTGGTTGTAATGAATAGTATTTTTTCCATTAAAAAAGTTTTCGCTAAGCTCGATTAACTTATTAGGAACATCCGAATCTATTTTACGACTCTCCTTTAATTGCAAAAAATGAATATTTACTATATCTTTATCATCAATTTCTGCTACGTCTTCTCCTGTTAATATTAATCTATTATTTGCAGAAAAGAATAAATAATCTACGCCTCCATCACCATATGCATCAGTACATAGCCTACTAATATCAAAGTTGTCACTTATGTCATAAAAAAAAACATCAAATATTAATTCATCAAAATTATTATTATAAGTAGTTTCAATTATATTTTGAACTGAATTAATAATCACCTGTGTACCTTCTATTTTTCCATTTGCTTTGTTATCCATTAATTTTCCCCCTTTGTTATAATTATATATTAACATATTTCTATCTAAACAATCTCAATAAATCTAAATCATTCAAATATACTTTGAAGATACATTCGTCACAATTTCATTAATAGTATCTAAATTTTAAAAATAATAATTTTGTGGAAAAATCTCCAAGACCTATATCTTTCCCATGATCTTATATATCTGAATCCTATCCTTTTGTGTATAGCAAAATTTCAAAATAATAGATCCTATATTTGGTAGTTTATGAAACCATGTTAAATCAACTATCATATCTATATTTTCAAAAAACCAATCTAACCATTTTTCTGGTTCAACATCTATAATTCTTTTTTTCTTTCATAGTGATAAAATTTGATGACAACATTATGAACACTACTAAATATTCTATCAATATCTTTTTCATAGATCTCTATAAAATCCCACCATTTTGTTGGGGCAGGATGTGCAGTAAATCTGCAACGTATCTTATATAAATCCTTTAAATCCTTTTCAATCCTAGAATTTAGACATAAGGTATTACATAAATTTTCTATGGCATTGTTTCTATTCATTGTCGGCAACTTATCATGAAACTTGATATAACTAATAATTGTGTCTATTAAATTATCTAGGGTAGTTATAGCTTCTTCCTCAAAAAAATTAATATATAAATTTTTTGATTTAATTAAATGAGTAAATTTCATATTTTAAAACCATTGAAAACTCTAAACTTTTTTTGAATTCAAAAAGGGTTTCACCCCAATTTGTCGAATTAATTAAGTGTGAACAAAAATCATCCGAGAGGAGTGAAACCACTTAATTAATTCGACAAACAACTCTATTTTTCTTTGAGGAAATTATGGAATTTCAACAAGAAACTAAATTAGAATTAATTTTATCTCAAATTGATGTATCAAAACTTGCTAATATTCTAAGGGAACCTAGTAATTCTAAAGGCCCGAAGGGTTATTGGTCTGAACAATTAATATATTCTTTAATAGCTATGCAAATAGAAAAAGTTCAAAGTATTAAAGACTTAGCTTTAAAGCTTAAAGAAAATTTGGACACTATAACAATATTTTTAGACCTACTTATTATGCTATAGATTCTGGTTATGATCTTGACTATATTTATAAAGATATAATAAACAGGTATAATGGGATCCCAATACTTGCTTACAATCCTAGGGGAAGCTTTGCTCCTCCTATGGGACTAGATGAACACTTTAATCCTATTTGTTCTGCAGGATATAAACTTGCATACTGGGGCAAAGATGGAAATTATTTAAAATTTAGATGTCCCCATGCAGTTGGTAAATATAATTGTCCCTACCGGATGAATTGGTTCTCTAAATCTAATTATGGATATACCTTTAAAGTCAACTATAAAGAGAATCCAAGGTATTACGCGTATCCTTTAAGGTCTTCCGATAGCTAACAAAAGCTATATAATAAAAGAACATCTGTTGAAAGATGTAATAGTAGACTTAAAAAATATCTAAATTTAGATAACGTAAGGTCTAAAGGTATTAATAAAGTTAAAGTACATGCACTATTAAATTGTATAACTTTAATAGCTGGAACTATTGCAGTAAACTTAGGTAAATTATTAAATAAAACTGCCTAATGGCATATAAATACTTGAATGTTAATACTAAGTTAGGAGGGTTTTGCAAATCTATAGAATCTGTAAAATTAAAATATGAAATTTAAAATCTCATTTTCAATGAGCTATTGCTCTATACCTTTTTTTATTTAATTTTATAGATTTAATTATGCAATTTCCTCAATTATGATAACTTTTTTACAGATATAAAAAAATTTGAGTTTACAGAAACAGCAGTACTCAATGTGCATAAGACTCAAATTTAAAAAAGTTTGGAAGCGTTGAGAATATAGCTTAATCAGTAATCAGGACTATAAAATTGTGCGAAAAATTTATGCATATAGTGAGAAAGTTTTATATATTGTTTTGCTGATTTCCTTATAGGTTAGGCTTTTATCTGTTTTCAAGGTATGCTAATATAGGTTTAATATAAACAAGGCACTTCGTGCCTTGTTTATATATATATAGATAAAAGCAGAGCTTTTATCTATATATTAAAACTAACCTTGAAAATAATAAGAAAGACCCCAACAAATCAATCTCATCCCTTAAGTTCATATCCAACCCAATCCCCAAATCCTTACCACAACCCATTTTTCAAACTCCTTGGACTCCTAATTATAAAAATTTGAACACATTTTATAATAAAAATAAAAGGTTTTATAATCTTCTATAATATATAATTATGAATAAAAGGTAGTAGGGGAGAGGCTATAATAATAAATCCTATACTCTTAATATCTAGGGTATAGGATTTATAAAATCATCTTTTTTATCAATTTTTTAAGCTGTTTAGAAAATAATGATTAAGGGAGTATATCTTCTTCAATGTGCTTTTCTTAATTCATAATCAAGTTGATTTTTAATTTAAAATGTATTTCCTTCAAAAGTGTATTTAAAAGACAGTACTCGATTAAAAGTCTCTACAATTATTACAATTTATCCCAAATTGTAATCTGTTCATCCATATTAGATTGAGAAAAGTATGTTTTGCCATATGCAATATTCAAAAATGTGTCTTTATTCTCTAAAGCTTGATTTAATAATCCATTCTTCTTTAACGAAACATATACTGCGGCAGCTCTTGCTTGACAATTAATAGATTTATCTGGATTAAATAAAATATCAGTAAATGCATCATATTCCATTAACCTATCGGCTAAATCAGGATATAAATTCAAAGTATTAATATACAACCAATTATAAAAATATGTTGTAGGTGTCAATTCAAATTTACGATTGTTAAAATAGAAATACTTTAGTCTACCGCTATTTTTTAATCGCATATCTTGCTTTGCTTCCTTTGAACTCTTTTCTAAAATATCTATATAAGGACCGCCATCTTCAAAAACTTTACTCGCCTGAAATGCCATTTCAACAGAATACTCTTTGTTTGATTTCGTTTTAATCATTAAATTAAATGCACTTAGTTTTACTCCCAATTCACTTTCAGATTTACTTGATATTTCAAGTACTTTACTTGCTGGTTTTACTTGTAAAAAAGCATCATGTAAACTCTTTATGGATTTTTGTTTTTGCTTTAAAGAAAATCCATTATAAAACTGAAAATCTATATCTTTTTCAATCACATATGGGTGATTGTCAGAAATAATAAATACTGGTCTTTTAGCCATAATAAAATATCTCTCCTTCCCTATATACCTATTACCTCCAGTATTGCCAATCTTCCCTATAACTAAAGAGTTTGCTTTTAATTTCTGCTGATATTTTGGGTGGAATATAATCAGCATACTGTTCAAGAGCTTTTCGTGTATAAAAGAATACTTTCTTAATATAAGTAATAGGAATAGTATCAAATACTAAAACTTCTGCTTGGGGGTCTGTAGGATACCAATCTCTAGTACCAAGCTCTTTTCTTGATGGACCATGAGGTAATTCTTCAAATAATTTTAAAAAAGCTTTCTTCCCTTTCCTTTGCTCCAAATCCATATTATACATATCGGAATTTCCTGCATTAGTAGTACAAAAAGCACATTCAAAATCACAAATAATCCGTGCATCAAGTAGTAAGACTGCCCAATCTACATCAGGATTATCACAACGAAGAGGATAAAACATCTTATAATTTGGAAATTCAATAGATGTGCAAACTGCATTTTCACAATCATCATATCTATATTCATCATTATATGAAAAATCGATACCATCAAACTCTAAATTACTTCTGGGTATAAGTCCATACCTCATAATATTAGGAAGATTTTCTGCTCGTGTAAAATGTAAAAGCCAATCAATTTGTCTTTCTTTTAGTATTTTTTCCATACATATCCCCCCATATAGATATTCTTTTATTGTATTATATATATACATGTATAATTTTGTCAAATACATATATACTATTTCATCTATACCTAAAAGTTTTACTACTAATTTTTTAGTTCCTACTTCTCGTAATACACGTTTATTTGCCCAAGCATTACGAAATACCCCACCTTCTGTATCATCTAATGACATAGAAAACCATTTATACATCATCTTAATAGAAAGATAAGAATAACTTGCTATTAATAACCCTAATATTAAAATATAATATTTTAATAGAAATATTGCAAATTCATAAGACATAAATATTCACCTACTTTATAATGAAAGAGACTATAGTTAGGTTGTTTAGACTTCTTACTACCTACAACATCCACCATAGTCTCTTTTTCTTTTTATTCTATTTTATTTCCAGCCCTCAATTTGCTTTGTATTATTATAATCTACCCATCCTTCGTGGGCTGTTTCCGCATTATTTACATAGTGTTTACCTTTTATTGCAGTAGATATTCTATAAAAACTTGAACTTGTTACATTTTTATCCGTGATTACCATTAATGATAAATAAGCATCCACACCATTCTTTATGTGGGATTGGGTTATACCTTCTAATTCAAATACTTGTTTTCCTATTAAACCAACAGTATCCCAATTTACAGTGCTGTATAAATACCTACCCTCACTATCAACAACTATGGCTGGTTGCCACTTAAAGGCTTCTGGCAATGTGCCTAAATCTACTGATAAATAGTATTTGCCATTTTCTGAGTAGAAACGTGCTGTGTCAAAGGCTTTTAAGGCATATTCTTTTGACTTCTCTACTGTCATTTGACCATTTGCATTTACTAAGGATACTTCTGCTGGTTTACTTACATCTACTTTTACTCTTGCTGATTTGTCTAATAATCTTACTAACATGGTTGAGGCCTCCGCTCTGTTACCTGTCTTATTACCACCAAAACTACCATCCAGGTAACCTGCTATCAACCCCTTCATATAGGCTTGTTCTACATAGGCTCTGTAGGTCTGTGGAATATTGTTATAATATGTCATTATATTTGATATACCTACAATACCTACTGGACTTTCCTTCTGTATAATCTCATTTAATCTTATCATTATCCTAGACATTTCATAACGTGTGATATTCTTATTTAAGGATTCATTTGTTTGAGAAATTTCTGTCTCTCTTACTATACCTAAATCATAGGCTGCATTTAATGTTGCTGATGTCCAGTAGTCTATTGAAGGTGTGCCTTGGATAGAACCGTCTATTGCTAATAAAACTACTTTTAAAAACTACGCTCTGGTTATAGTATTATTTGGCTTGAAGCTCCCATCTGTATATCCACTTATACTACCTAGACCTACTAATTTCTCTATATTACTCTTAGCCCAATATCCTTCTATATCGTTTAATTTTACAACCCCATTTTATTTAAAATCAATCTTTACTGCTTTTTCTTCTAATTTAATACCTAAATTTTATTTTGCTACTATTATAGCTGCTTCTACTTTTTCTACCCCTTGTAAACCACTTATTGTTCTTTATGCTCTTAATACAATATCCACTACCTCTTTACTTGTTTTACTACCACTTTGATTTACTGCCTGTTCTAATTGTAAAACCTCAGTAGCTAATTTTGATAAGGCTTCTTGGGTTACTTCACCCTTGGATTTCATTAACTCAATGGTTTCAATAGCTAGTTTAACATTGAATATTGTACTTTCTATTGATACTTCATAATTATTAGTTATATTGACAGATGAATTATAATTATTCACTGCATTATTGAACTTATCTGATATATCATCTACATAAGCTGGTGTTGTTCCTGATGCTAATGTATTTAATAAGATTGCACCTACTAGAACCTTATTCATTACCATTGAAAAACTTACTTTTGATTTTACTTGCTTTCTTTTATGCTCTGTTGTCATATAAACATCTGTTGTAAGATATTCTTTATTCATTACCTTATATTCTGTAATTTCATCCAATATTTGTAGGTTATCAATTATGTTTATTATACCTCCACGATTACCTAAAGTCCACTGATTAGGGACTTTAGTATTACAAATACCTCTAACATATATCCCTTACTAAATAGCATTTATAAATCACCTTCTTTATAAAATTAAAGAGACTATGGATAGATTGTTTAGACTTATTAACAACACCTCCTACCACCATAGTCTCTTTTATCTTTTTATTTATTGGACCAGTCCAATACCATTCGCCATCTTCTGCATACCACCACTTACCATAAGTCTGACCATTTTTTGGATTTTTGATGTCAGGTTTTCTTTCTTGTATAGCCTCCCACTAAATTAAGAAGTGTGATTCACCGTAATCATCAACCAAATAAGTCTCACCGGGATGGCCCATTGCTTTTGTGCCTAAACTTCCGTACTTTAATAATGTTCCATCAGGAAATCGTCTATAAAGGTCTACTACTATATTTTAATTTTCACCTAATACCCCACTTGGACCTATCTTTAATACTACTTCTCTACCATCTTGTGTTATGAAAATATCGCCTTCTTTGGCATTTGATCTATCTGGGTTTTCCCATTTCAAATTCTGTTGAGAACCTACAACTGGTTTTGAAATATCTATTTCTACTCTCTTTGCTTTATCTATTATTCTTACTACCATTGTAGCTGCTTCTGCTCTTGTTCCATTGGCATTACCATCAAATAAACCACCTGTTTTACCTGCTATTAAGCCTTTCATATAGGCTTGTTCTAAAAAATAAGTAAAGGATTTTTTACCTTGGACTTATTTATAATCTGGCATCATATTTGCTATTCCTTTTATATCTGCCTTTATTTCCCCTAATACTTCCTCTACTATTTTAGTCATTATCCTTGTCATTTCATATCTTGTTATTGGCTCATTCTATTTATATAGAGGTGCTTCTCATATCTTTACTACTTCTCATCCATAAAGACACCTGACGCCCAATGTGACCACCCATCACCTTCTGATTGTGGTTTGGATACACTGTGTAAGGCTATCTTTAAAAACTCTGCATAACTAATTGTATTATTTAGTTTGAATGTTCCGTCTGGGTAACCTGATATTCCACCTCTTTGAACTAAGTAGGTGATGCTGTCTTTTGCCCAATGCTTAGAGATGTCTGTTAAATTAACCTCTTCAACTACTATAGTGTTTTTTATCTTTTCTAGTTCTTCTATATTCTCACTTATCTCTTTTTCTCTTTCATCTTTTTCTTGCATTTCTTGCTGTACTTTCTCTATCCTATCGTACATACTATCTGCTAATACTGTTCCTGATAAATTCATAATAATTATAACAACTACTAAAAATGTTGAAAATCTTCTACTCATTCACCTGCCCCCTTTTTATAAAATATTTGTACTTATTATCTTAGCAAAATTATATATGAAGTTACACTTACAGTTCAACCTTTAAAATAAAAGAAGATAGAAATTAGAAAAGAGAAAGCTATTGACAAGTAGTAATTATTACATTAATTTTTATTATAGTTTTTATAAAAGATTGAAAACATTTTATAATAAATCTGGGGATGTTACTAAATCTATAGACAAAGAGACTAGAACATTTGACTTAGAAACTAAAAGGTTGAACATAGATGTTAAAAGAAAAGAGACTTTTTATAAAACTAGCAACGCTCTAGAAAGTAAGATATATTTATGTTATAGTTTTAAGTATGAGAGGTGAGGTATTATATGAAGTTTATGGATTTTTGTGCAGGTATAGGTGGAGGAAGATTAGGATTAGAAGGACTTGGTTTAGAATGTGTAGCCTATTCTGAAATAGATGAAAATGCTACAAATACATATAGATTATTTTATAGCGAAGAAGAAAAGAATTACGGGGATTTAATGATAATAAACCCTGATGATTTACCCGATTTTGATATCCTAATTTCAGGTTTCCCCTGCCAAAGTTTCAGTATTGTTGGGCAGCGTAAGGGTTTTGAAGATTTAAGGGGTCAAATAATCTACGGTTTAATAGAGATAATGAAACAAAAAGATATCCCTTATTTTATATTAGAGAATGTAAAAGGCTTGGTAAATCACAATAAAGGACAAACAATAAAGATTATATTAGAGGAATTAGATGCAGCAGGTTATCAAGTAGAGTATAAGGTCTTGGATAGCCAATTTTATGGTGTACCACAAATGAGGGAAAGAGTGTATTTTGTGGGTATAAGAAAGGATTTAGTGAATAGTAGCACATGGTTTACATTCCCAGATGAACAACCTACACCAGATATAAGAGATTTTTTAATAGATACAGAAAATACAATATTACCTATTGAAGATGCAACCTTTCAGAAATATCTAAAAAATAAATATAATGCAGGAAAGTTTGACATAGAGGAAATATTAGCAGAAGATTATTTAGTATTAGATACAAGGCAGTCAGATTTAAGGTTATATAGGGGGAAAGTACCTACACTACGAACAGGTAGACATGGTATTTTATATGTAAAAGATAGACAACTCAGGAAGTTATCGGGGTATGAGGCATTGCTATTACAAGGTTTTCCTAAGGAATTAGCAGATAAGTCAAAGGGACAAGTGGTAGAAGGACGTTTACTGTCACAAGCGGGAAATGCTATGACAGTTAATGTAATAAAAGCAATAGCACAACAACTATTAGCATACATTAAGGGGGAATTGAGAATGACAGATTTAGATTTAGTAGAACTAGGGTCACAGACAGCGAAGAATGGGTTTAAGAATGAGCAAGATGTAGCAGATAAGTTCAATAATTGGGTAGAAGATGAAGATGCCCAAAAATGGTTGAGAATTATGCAGTATAATTTAGATGAAATTGAGTATGTAAAAGCAGTAGTAATATCGGGGTATAAAGCAGACCTTAATGTTCAAGTCCAAATTAAGTTAAAAAGAGCCTTAGATATTGAAAATATCCAAGTTAAGTTAGTAAGCAATAAAAAAGGATTTAATCAAGTAGATAAACGATGGTTGAAGAGTTATAAAGAGATGTGGGATATACCAGATAATGTTTACGAACTATTGCAGTATTTCACAGGTGAGATACCACCTTACAAGCAAGGAACAAGAGATAAAAGAAGAATGTTTTTAACTGAGTTTACAGGTGCAGAAAGAGATATTTTACTTGATTGGTTTAATGATAATAAAATGTTGATAGTATCTGATATCCTAAGAGGTAGGGGGGAATTTTCAGCAGAATGGGTACTAGTAGCACAGAAAGTAGATAATGATGCAAGATGGGTATTAAAAAATATAAATCAAGTAATGCAGCATTATTCTCAAGGACCAGTAAAGATGAGCCCACAGGGTTCTATTAATATTGGAAGAATTGGGGTACAAAGAAAAGGTGGGGATAATGGTAGACCAACAGCTAATATGCTTCAGTTCAAGATAGACCCAACAGAATTATTTGACATATAAATAACATATAAGAACTTGTCCATCTTCAATGTATCATAAAACAATATTAAATATCAATTAAATAGAAAAACAACACAAAAACCTATTGAAACCTTGTAATTTCAATAGGTTTATTGTTTTATATATTATTCAATAATAGCATATATTTGTCTACTTTGCTCATATTCTTTAAATAATTTATCAAGAGTATTCCTTGAAATCTTCAACTCTTTTGCAATTTTGACTTTTGTAGTTTATCTTGACATATATTTTTCATAGTACTCACCTATATTATTTATTTTTACTTCCTTTCTACCTTTATAAAGCCCTTTAGTTTTTGCTATTGCTATACCTCCCTCTACCTTTCCAACAAGTTTTCCCTTTCAAATTGATTGATAAGCAACAATCATAGTAAGCATAAGCCTACTACTAGGGTTGAAGTGTCTAAGTTTTCTCTAATACTGATAAGATACACACCTTTATTATTTAGAAACTCTACTATATCTAATAAATCTTTTGTACTTCTTGTTAATCTACTAAAATCTAAAACTTAGACAATATCACTCCCTCTTACAAAATCAAGCATTTCTTTAAGTTTAGGTCTATTGGTATCTTTAGCAGATACTTTCTCAATATTGTATCTTTTCATTGCTTCTATTTTGGGTGCTTCATTTTGCTCAATACTACTAACGCTTATATAATTTACCCTCACCACTACCACCATTCCCTTATTTTAGTCACATCGTAACTCTTCAACCATTGGATATCAAGTATATTTTTTACTGATATTACTTCATTGAAAGGAATAGATTTAACTCTCCTCTATAATCTTTAATTTATAGTAGACTTCTTCCACTTAGCTCTAAAATCCTCTAATGGATTATATTCATCTACTATATTAACTAAATCATTGATATCAAAATTATAGTATCTATTTAATGTCTTAAGATTGGAATGCCCTGTAGTCCTCTTTAAAAATAATGGTGATATTCCCTTTCTTACACTAAGAGTAATAAAGGTATGTCTAAATAAATGTAAGCTTGTCTTTTCTGCTCCCCTCGCTCTACAATACTTTATTACTCTTATTTGTAATGTTGTTCTAGGCAATGGTTCACCGTATATATTGCAGAATAAAGGCTCTTAACCTGCTCCTGCTCTTATCCTTAAATATTCTGTTAAAATAATTATTAAACTTGTTGGAATTGCTCTTGGCTTTCTATTCATAGTATGGTTCAAAGTCAAAATACCTTCCTCAACATCTACATCAATAATTCTTAATTCTCTCAATTCCTTGGCTCTTACACCTGTTGCCAATAGCATATTAATTATTACCAATGTTCTATACTGTGCAAAGGAATTTCCTTCTGGCTTTTTTAGTAGTATCTCTAATTCTTTAGTAGTGTAGATTTCTTTAAAATGATCTTATTCTACTAAATGATCAAACTCATACCCCTTGATTGTAATAGGTGATATGTTTATTAACTTATAGTCATTTTCATAGAGAAAATATAAATAATATAAATGATACGATAAGAATGTAAGAAAGTGATCATTTAAGAATGTACAAATTGATTATATGTATAGTATAATTATCAATATTTAAATTGGAGGTAATTATGATTATACATATAGATGTTCA